>ERZ1504279.413-NODE-413-length-10772-cov-3.016423_pt1 | contig 10772 bp, 11 predicted proteins | sample MGYA00571871_ERZ1504279 | MGnify/ENA primary metagenome ERZ1504279 (study PRJEB39906, sample SAMEA3182057) | gut metagenome | biome: human; feature: gut; material: Stool; isolation source: human stools | place: Canada | collected 2012-11-26 ... | reverse complement strand
GTCACGGCGATGTGCAGCTCGTCGAGCTGCTTCTGCGTGACCTCGCTCGGCGCGCACCTCCCAAAACGGACGCCGCCGTTTTGGGAGCCCTGACGCATCACAATGCTCGGCGGAAATAAATTCCGCCTCCGCCAAGGTTTTGCTGCGCAAAACGCTTGTACGCCGCTTTCGCGGCGGCTCGCTTGCGCTCGCTGGGCGCGCGTATTACTCGTCCTCGTGCGCTGTCACGGCGATGTGCAGCTCGTCGAGCTGCTTCTGCGTGACCTCGCTCGGCGCGCCCATCATGATGTCCTGCGCGTTCTTGTTCATCGGGAACGGAATGATCTCACGGATGGAATCCTCGCCCGCGAGCAGCATCACCATGCGGTCCACGCCCGGAGCGATGCCGGCGTGCGGGGGCGCGCCGTAGCAGAAGGCGTTGTACATCGCGGGGAACTTGGCCTTCACGTCGTCCTCGCCGAGCCGCACCAGCTCAAACGCCTTGATCATGATCTCAGGATCGTGGTTGCGCACCGCGCCGGAGCTGAGCTCCACGCCGTTGCAGACGAGGTCGTACTGGTCGGCGGTGATGGTCAGCGGGTCGAGCTCGCCGCGCTCGGCGGCCAGCATCGTCTCCATGCCGCCCTTGGGCATCGAGAACGGGTTGTGGCAGAACTCCAGCTCGCCGCTCTCCTCGCCGATCTCGTACATCGGGAAATCGACGATCCAGCAGAACTCGTAGCGCTCCTTGTCCATGTGACCCTCGCAGGCGGGGCCGAAGGTCTTGATGGCGACGCCCACAGCCTTGGTCGCGAGCTTGCCCGCGCACACGATGACCAGCGTATCGGGCTTGAGCCCCAGCTTCTCGGTCAGCTCGGCCTTGATGGGGGCGACGAACTTGCCGATGCCGCCGGCGAGCTCGCCGTTCTCATCGACCTTGAACCAATAGCTCTTCGTGCCGCTCTGCACCTCGCAGTCACCGAGCAGCTTGTCGATCTGCTTGCGCGTCAGCTTGCAGTCCGTGATGGGCACGGCCTTGACCGTCTGACCGCGCAGCGCCTCAAATTCGTTCTCGGCGAACAGCTCCGTCACGTCGGTCGCAGTCAGGTCGATGCGCAGATCGGGCTTGTCGCTGCCGTAGACCGCCAGCGCGTCGTTGTACGCGATGCGGCGGAACGGCGGCTGGGATGCAATATCATAGGTGCCGAACTTCGCGAAGATGGGGGGCAGCACGTCCTCGCAGATGGCGAACACGTCCTCCTGCGTCGCGAACGACATCTCCATATCCAACTGATAGAACTCGCCGGGGGAGCGGTCGCCGCGCGCGTCCTCATCACGGAAGCAGGGCGCGATCTGGAAGTAGCGGTCGAAGCCGCTCGTCATCAGCAGCTGCTTGAACTGCTGCGGCGCCTGCGGCAGCGCGTAGAACTTGCCCGGGTGCTTGCGCGCGGGCACGAGATAGTCGCGCGCGCCCTCGGGGGAGGAGGCGGTCAGAATCGGCGTCGTGATCTCCAGGAAGTCGTGCGCCATCATCGCCTGACGCAGCGCGGCGATCACCTGGCAGCGCAGGATGATGTTCTTCTTCACCGCGGGATTGCGCAGGTCGAGGTAGCGGTACTTCAGGCGCTGCGTTTCGTCGGCCTCGCGGCTGCGGTTGATCTCAAAGGGCAGGGAATTGTAGCGGCAGCGACCGAGCACCTCGATCTTCTCGGGCACGACCTCGATCTCGCCGGTGGCCTGCTTGCTGTTCTTGCTCGCGCGCTCGCGCACGGTGCCCTCGACGGAGATGGTGCTCTCCTTGTTGATCCCCTTGATGACCTTCAGGTCGGCCTCGTCCTCGACGACGACCTGCGTCGTGCCGTAGAAATCGCGCAGCACGACGAACGCCAGATTGCCGCCGACCTCGCGGACGTTTTCCATCCAGCCGACGAGCTTGACCTTCTCGCCCACATTCTCGATGCGAAGCTGGTTACAGTTGTGTGTACGGGACTGCATCATAAGACAATAACAACTCCTATCTGTAATTTCAAGCTGAAATAATACGGTTTGTATTCAAAATCACGCCGTAAACGGCTTGGTTTTCGGGTTCACGATGTCGCGCCAGTCGAGGTCGCCGCGGCTGAGGCCGAGGACGAGCATTTCCGCCGTCGCCACATTGCTGGCAAAGGGGATGTTATTCTGGTCGCACAGGCGGGAAATATAGCTCACGCTCTCGCAGGACTTTTCGTCGCGCGGGTCGTTGAAGAAGAGCACCATGTCGATCTCGTTGTAGGCGATGCGTGCGCCGATTTGCTCCGCGCCGCCGTGTACGCGCGCGAGGAAGAGGTGGATGGGCAGACCCGTCGCCTCGGCGACCATCTTGCCGGTAATGTTGGTCGCGCAGATGGTGTGCTTGGAGAGGATGCCTGCATAGGCTGTGCAGAACTGCACCATCAGGTCTTTTTTGTTGTCGTGTGCCATGAGAGCGATATTCATATAACCGCGCCCCTTTCTATCGTAAATTTATGATTTTCTGTTTTATCGCCGCGGCAGCTTCATCAGCGGCACGCGCTCGCCGGTGAGACGGCGCGCGATGTTGCGGCAGGCGATCTCGGCGCTGCTCTCGCGGGAGAATACGGTCAGGGCGCTGCGCCCCAGCGCGATGGGGATGCCCTCGTCCTCGGGGATCACGCCCAGCAGCGGCAGGCCCGCCGCGTCGATGGCGTCGTCGATGTTGCTGCTCAGCGCCTTGAGCAGTTTGCGCCGCACGCGGTTGACCACCAGGTGCAGCCTTCCGTTCGGGTAATCGTGCAGCTCCATCACGGTCCGCTGCGCGTCGCGCAGGCTCGTGGGATCGGTCGTCGCGACCACCACCGCGCGGTCCGCCGCGCAGGTCGCGAGCCGGAAGGCGTCGCCCAGCCCCGCGCCGGAGTCAATGAGACAATAGTCGAACCTGCTCCGCACCTCGTCGAGCAGCCCTTTCATCTCGCTCGTGCGGATATCCTCGTGCAGCCCGACCGGCGCGGTCAGCAGATACAGCCGGTCGCAGCGCGGGTGCCGCACCGCGGCCTGCTCGAGCGTCGCGCGCGAGAGAATGACGTCGGTGAAGTCCATCAGCGCACTGTCGCTCATGCCGAGCGCCAGGTCCAGATTCCGCAGACCCACATCGCAGTCGAGGCACAGCGTCCGGTGTCCCATCTCGGCGAGCGCCGACCCGACGAGCGCGGTGAATGAAGTTTTTCCCGTGCCGCCCTTTCCGGACACCACGGCGATGACCTGTCCCATAGAAAACTCCCGTCAGCCGCTCACAGCGGCTGCTTTTTGATCTTTGCGAACGCCCTCGGATACCTCGGCGGGGTAGGGGAGACCTTCTCGATCACCACCGCGCGGTGCGTGACCCCGCTCGTCGGGATGGCGTAATCCCCGACCTTGACGATTTTTCCGCCGAGCGTTCTGATCGCGCTCTTTGCCGCGGCGATCTCCTCCTCGGTGCCTACGCTCTTCATCGCGAGGAATTGTCCGCCGACCTTCACAAGCGGCAGCGCCAGCTCGCAGAGCACATTGAGCTGTGCGACGGCGCGCGACACCGCAAGGTCATAGCTTTCCCGATGTCCGGCGGCAAATTCCTCCGCCCGCGCGTGAACGCATTCCACGCGCTTCAGCCCCAGCGTACCGCAGACCTCGTCGAGCCACGCGATGCGCTTGCCGAGGCTGTCGAGCAGCGTCAGATCGAAGTCGTCCTTGAGAATACGCAGCGGCATCCCCGGGAAACCCGCGCCCGTGCCGACGTCCACCACCGTTTTCCCCGAGAGGTCAACGAACCGTGTCAGCGCCGCGCTGTCGAGCAGATGCAGCTGCGCGACGGCCTCCGGCTCCGTGATGGCGGTGAGGTTCATCACCTCGTTCTTTTTTAGCAGCAGCGCGGCGAAGCGCTCGAGCGTCTCCGCACGGCTCTCGTCCAGCCCCAGCTCCCGCAGTCCCTCGCGCAGCAGCGCGGTCACTTGCTCTGCTCCTTCAAAAGGTCGCGGATCTCGGCGAGCAGCAGCTCCTCCTTTGTCGGTTCCGGTTCCTTTTCGGGCTCCGGTTCTGCGGCCGGTTCGGGCTTGGAAAGCTTATCGTGCATATTGTTGATGGCTTTGACGATGCAGAACACCACAAAGGCCATGATGAGGAAGTTCAAAATGGCATTGATGAAATTACCCAGCATCAGTTCACCGCCGCCCGGCAGGGAAAAGGAGAGATCGGAAAGGTCGGTGTGGCCGCCGGTAAAGATGCCAAGGGCGGGGTTGATGATGTCGTTCACCAGCGAGTCGGCAATCGCTTTGAACGCGCCGCCGATGATGACACCGACGGCCATGTCGATGACGTTGCCGCGCATGGCAAACGCCTTGAATTCTTCCATAAACTTCTTCATAAGAAGTCTCCTTTGTCTGCTTTGAAAACAAATAGTATTTTATTATTGAAATACTACGACTTGTTATCAAAAATCAATGCTTCGGCACCAGCTTGTCCTTGCCGCCCATGTAGGGGCGCAGGACCTCGGGAATGAGCACGCTGCCGTCGGCCTGCAAATTGTTCTCCAGGAACGCGATGAGCATACGCGGCGGCGCGACCACGGTGTTGTTGAGCGTGTGGGGCAGATACATCCTGCCGTCCGCGCCCTTGACGCGGATCCTGAGCCGCCGCGCCTGCGCGTCGCCGAGGTTGGAGCAGGAGCACACCTCGAAATACTTCTGCTGGCGCGGAGACCACGCCTCGATGTCGCAGCTCTTGACCTTCAGATCGGCGAGGTCGCCGGAGCAGCACTCGAGCTGGCGCACGGGAATGTCCATGCTGCGGAACAGCTCCACGCTCCACTTCCACATCTGCTCGTACCACTTCATGCTGTCCTCGGGCTTGCAGACCACGATCATTTCCTGCTTTTCAAACTGGTGGATGCGGTACACGCCGCGCTCCTCAATGCCGTGGGAGCCCTTCTCCTTGCGGAAACAGGGGGAGTAGGAGGTCAGCGTCTGCGGCAGGCTCTCCTCGGGCAGGATCTCGCCGATGAAGCGGCCGACCATCGAGTGCTCGCTCGTGCCGATCAGATAGAGGTCCTCGCCCTCGATCTTGTACATCATCGCGTCCATGTCGGTCTGGCTCATCACGCCCTCGACCACGTTGCCGTGGATCATGAACGGCGGGATGCAGAACGTAAAGCCCTTGTCGATCATAAAGTCGCGCGCGTAGGCGAGCACGCCCTCGTGCAGCCGCGCGATGTCGCCGAGCAGGTAGTAGAAGCCCGCGCCGGACACGCGGCCTGCGGCGTCCATATCCACGCCGTCAAAGCGCTCCATGATCTCCGTGTGGTAGGGAATTTCGAAATCCGGCGTCTTCGGCTCGCCGAAGCGCTGCACCTCGACGTTATAGCTGTCGTCGGGGCCGATGGGCACGCTGGGGTCGATGATGTTCGGGATCTGCAGCATATCCTGGTGCAGCTTCTCCTCGTACTCGACCTCTAACTTTTCCAGCTCCGCCAAACGCTCCGCCTGCGCCTTGACCTTGGCCTTGATGGCCTCGGCCTCCTCGAGCTTGCTCGGGTCCTTCTTGGCCTGTCCCATCAGCATACCGACCTGCTTGCTCAGCGTGTTGCGCTGGGCGCGCAGCTCGCTCGCCTCGGTGATGGCGGCACGCTTCTTCTCGTCCAGCTCCAGTACCTCGTCCACAAGGGGGAGCTTGGCGTCCTGAAACTTTTTCTTGATGTTTTCCCGCACAAGTTCGGGGTTTTCACGAATAAATCGAATATCCAGCATGATTTTCTACCTCGCTATCATAATATCGTATAAAAGGGTGCGTATACCGGTGAAGCGCGGCTTGCCGTCAGGGCGTTCCGCTTTCCTCACCGGCAAGCTCCTCGTAGAGCGCACGGTACTTTTCCGCCTCTTCCCGCGCCGCGCTCAGCGCGTCTTCGGTTTCGGCGAGCGTCTGCTCCAGCTCCCCGATCTCCGTTTCCAGCGCCTTGACCTCGTCCTCCAGCTTGGCGTTCTGTTCGAGCGTAGACTGCATCATGCTCGTGCTGCCCTTGAGCTGGTCGATGACCTGCTGGTTCGAGCGGTGGTTCGCTAAAAACGACCACAGGATAAGGATGAAGGCGACGGTGAACAGCACGGCAATGTAAGCGTAAACGCGCTTCTGCCGCTCCTTTTCACTGGTCGGCTTTTCGGGAGCCGCCGGCTTCGGGTTCTCCGGCGGCGGTGCTTCGTGAATGAAATCGGTCACTTTTTGGTTCCTCCATTTTTGCGCTGCTGCAGGGTGCCGAGCGCGTCGAGCAGATCGTTCAGGTCGTCCATGTCGTAATAGTCCAGCTCGATGCGGCCCTTCTTGCGGCCCGCCACGATCTTCACGCCGCGGCCGAGCGACTGGGCCAGCTCCTCCTCCGCAATGTGGGCGTGCAGCTTGTGTGTGATCTCCTCGATGGACGGCTCGCGCTCCTTCTTTTCCGCCGTCAGGCGCTTGACGAGCGCCTCGGTCTGGCGTACGCTCAGCCCCTGCGCCGCAATGGCCTCCGCGGCCTCACGCTGCCTGGCGGCGGGGAGGGGGAGCAGTGCGCGGGCGTGGCCCGCGGACAGCCTGCCGTCCTTCACCGCCTCGCGCACGCTCTCGTCCAGCGTGAGCAGGCGCATGGCGTTGGCGACGGCGGGGCGCGACTTGCCGACCGTCGCGGCGGCGTCCTCCTGCGTCATGTGATAGGTCTCAATGAGCGTTTTGTAGCCCTCGGCCTCTTCGATGGGGTTCAGGTCCTCGCGCTGCAGGTTTTCAATGAGCGCCAGCTCCATTGCCTTGCGGTCGTCCGCCTCAATGACGATGGCGGGCACCTCGCTCAGCCCTGCCATGCGGGCGGCGCGCCAGCGGCGCTCGCCGGCAATGATCTGATAGTAGCCCGAGGCGAGCTTGCGTACGGTCAGGGGCTGAATGATGCCGTGTTCGCGGATGGAGTCCGCCAAATCGGCGAGCGCAGCGTCGTCAAAATGCTTGCGCGGCTGACCGGCGCAGCTCTCCACCTGCGAAATGGGGAGGTAGAGGCTGTCGGCGCTTTCGGTCTGCAAGGCGGCGTCGCCGAGCAGCGCGCCAAGCCCTCGGCCGAGCCCGCGGTTTGCGTTTGCCATGAAAATTCTCCTTTCTGTCGGGGTGCGATGATCGGAACAGCCCGGGCGTCCCGCCCGCGGCTGTCTTTTTAATAAGGTTGGGCTGCTGCGAAGCGGAGCCGGCTCCGAGTGCTTTTGCCCGTGCCGCCGCTCAGCCGTTCTTCTTCAGGAACTCGTCGGCGAAGGCGCCGTAGGCCTCCGCGCCGCGGGAGGTGCGGTCGTAGGCGTTGATGGGCTTGCCATGGCTCGGCGCCTCGGAAAGGCGCACATTGCGCGGAATGACCGTCGCATACACCTTGCCGGGGAAGTAGCGCTTGACCTCCTCGGCGACCTGCATGGCGAGGTTGGTGCGCCCGTCGAACATCGTCAGCAGCACGCCCTCCAGCTCCAGCCGCGGGTTCATGCTGCGGCGCACGATGCGCACGGTGTTCATCAGATCGGAAAGGCCTTCGAGCGCGTAATACTCGCCCTGCACGGGCACGAGCAGGGAGTCCGCTGCACACAGCGCGTTGAGCGTCAGCAGCTCGAGCGAGGGCGGGCAGTCGATGAGAATGTAGTCGTAGTCGGGGGCGAGAACGTCGAGCGCCTGCTTGAGCCGGAACTGGCGGTCCGGCAGGTCGATCATCTCAATGCCCGCGCCGGCCAGCGCCTTGGAGGAGGGCAGCACGTCGCCGTAGCGCGTGGCGACGACGGCAGACTTCACATCCGCGCCGTTGATGAGCACGTCGTAGACGCCCTGTGACACGGTCTTGTCCACGCCCATGCCGGAGGTGGAGTTCGCCTGCGGGTCAAAGTCGCACAGCAGCACGCGCTTGCCGCGCTCGCGCAGCGCGGCGGTCAGATTGACGCAGGTAGTCGTCTTGCCGACACCGCCCTTTTGATTGACGATCGCTATGATTTTTGCCAAAAACGACACCCGCCTTCTGCCGGAACGGCTTGATCCCGGCCCTTCAAGTATAGTAGAAAACAGTATAGCACAAATCAGACTGATTTCAACCGGAAAGAGAAAAAATTTTGCACGAAATTTCTGCGCGATATGCAAAAACGGGGGAGTGATGTTTCACGTGAAACATCACTCCCCGTAAAACGAGGGCGATGACCAAAGTGTAAAGCGAGGCAAAATGTTTCACGTGAAACATTTTGAGACTGCGCCGCGCAGTTCAGCGGAAAAGAATCGGCAAAGTGCAAATAAGCGGCGGCACGGAAAACCGAACGGGAGAAGGCGATCTACTCCGTCAACAGCAGAGCGTCGTAGGGGGCGAGGGTGATATGCAGCCGACCGCCTTCGGCCAAAAACGACTGGCCGCTGAGCGCGTCGTGCGCGAGCGGCGCTGCCCACGGCAGGTCGACCGAGGCGCTCTCCGCGCCGGCGTTGACGGCGCAGAGGGAAACTTCATCGTCCGCGCGGCGGGCAAAGCAGAGCACGCGGCCCGCAGCAAGAGGATAGGTGATGCCGCCGCTTTGCAGCGACTTCCGTTCGGCGCGGAGCCTGCCGAGCGTGCGGAACCAATCGAGCAGCGCGGTATCCTCATGCCCCCATGGGTAGGTGCGGCGGTTGAACGGGTCCTCAAAGCCATCCATGCCGGCCTCGTCGCCGTAGTAGACCGTGGGCGAGCCTGGGAAAGCGTAAAGCACCAGCGCGGCGAGCTTGAGCAGCGCCGTGCCGCGCTCGCGCTCGGCGGGGGAAAGGCAGTAGTGCGCGCGCGCATCGCGGTCCGCCGGCGGCTGCTCACAGCCGAGAAGCGTCAGCAGGCGCGGCGTGTCGTGCGTGGAGAGGAAGTTCATCGCGCCGTAGAAGGCGGGGGAGGGGTAGTTCTCACGGATGGTCTCCATCGCGTCGCGGAAGTCCTCTGCGCCGGACGTGCCGGCAAGGTAGGACAGCAGCGCGGTGCGGAAGGGGTAGTTCATCAGGCCGTGTAGTCCGCCGCCAAGCAGGTAGCGGCGGCGCTTGGAGTAGGCGACTTTGGTGGTGCCGTCCTCCCACACCTCGCCGAGAAGGTAGGCGTCGGGGAAGTCCTGCTGCATGACGGCGCGGATGGCGAAGATAAATTCGTCGGGCAGCTCGTCGGCGACATCGAGCCGCCACGCGCTCGCGCCCGCGCGGAGCCAGCGGCGGACGATGGAGTTCTCGCCGGTGATGATGTAGTTGACATAACTTTCGTTCCGCTCGTTCACGGCGGGCAGATTCTTGATGCCCCACCAGGCGTCATAGTCCGTGGGGAAGGGGTGAAAGCTGTACCACGAATAGTAGGGGGAGATGGGGCCCTGCGCCGCGCCGGGCGCGGGGTAGAAGCCGTCGGCGTTGAAGTAACGGCTTTTTGCGCCGGTGTGGTTGAACACGCCGTCGAGCATGACGCGGATGCCGCGCTTTTCTGCCTCCGTGCAGAGGGTGCGGAAGTCCTGCTCGTCGCCGAGGAGCGGGTCGACCGTTTCGTAGTCGGCGGTATCGTAGCGATGGTTGGAGGCGGCCTCGAAGATCGGGTTGAGGTAGAGCGTGGTGACGTGGAGCGAGGCGAGGTAGTCGAGCTTTTCCGTGATGCCGGCGAGGTCGCCGCCGAAGAAGTCCTCGCAGTAGTCGCCGCGCTCGTTGGGGCCGCAGAGCGGCGTTTCGTCCCAGCGCTCGTGAAGCGTGCGGCAGCCGATCAGACCGTCCACGCTGCGCGTCCTTGCGCGGTAAAAGCGGTCGGGGAAGATCTGGTAGGTGACGCCGCGGCCGAACCAGCCGGGCGTTTTGGCGCGGCCGTCGTAGACGGTCAGCTGCCAGGGCGTTACCTTATCCCAGCTTTGGAAGCCGTCCTTGCCATAGCAGCTCTCGCCGCCGTCCGCCCAGCGCAGGCGGAAGTGGTACCAGATCAGCTCCGGCTGCGAGGGGGCGAAGAAGGTGCCGGAAAAGGCGGGGGCGCCGTCCTCGTCCGTGGTGGGGAGGAGCTCGGTCTCCGTCCAGCGGTCGGAGAACTCGTGGTGGGCGAGCAGCGTGCAGATGGTGACGGCGTGCCCGCGCGGGTAGAAGGTGAAGTCCACCGCGGCGAAGGTCGTGACCGCGCCGAAGGGGGACTTGCAGCGCGCGTCGCGGGGATCAAAGAGAATGGACATGGTGTTGCTCCTTTTTTTGCCGCCGAGGGCGGCACATTATGAAAAGGGGACCATTCTTAGCGGAAGAATGGCCCCCTTTCGATCCCCCAAGACCGCAAGGGCTGCGCCCTTGACCTGCCATTGCGGGGCTTACAGTGGACCGACTGCACACGCTGCGCAAAGAACTGTCTGCGGTTTCCTGTTGCCGCTTTCGATTTGGCCTGCGCCTATGTCCGCTCAGCCGCTGCTGCGGCGGGGTTACGGCGGTGCGCAGCGCTTCGCCGCTCCTGCGGCGGGGTTACGGTAGAGCGTTGTTGCTTCGCCGCTCTGCGGCGGGGTTACGGCGGGATGTGACTGCGGCGGGACTTGCGCGGCGGAGGTTATTTTCTTTTATGGCAGGGTCTTGGGTATGATCGACCAGATAGTCGATACTGGTTTTATAAAAGTCCGCGAGCTTGATCAGGGCGGGGACGGGAATGTTGACATTTCCGCGCTCGTAGTCGGAATAAGTCGTCTGATGGACCTGAAGAAGGTCGGCAAGCTGTTTTTGGGATAAGTCCTTATCCTCGCGCAGGGCGCGCAAGTGCTCATACATACTATCACCTCGCGGCTTTAGTA
>ERZ1504279.394-NODE-394-length-11024-cov-4.255538_pt1 | contig 11024 bp, 6 predicted proteins | sample MGYA00571871_ERZ1504279 | MGnify/ENA primary metagenome ERZ1504279 (study PRJEB39906, sample SAMEA3182057) | gut metagenome | biome: human; feature: gut; material: Stool; isolation source: human stools | place: Canada | collected 2012-11-26 ... | reverse complement strand
ACGAGATTCGCCTTAGTCTCGTGGGCTCGGAGATGTGTATAAGAGACAGCCCTTATACTGTCCGTCTTGTCCGAATCCTTGTAAGGAAGTGCGAATAGTATTATTTGTAAACATCTCATAACAAGGCCACATAAAAGCCTTGAAGTTATCGTAGGAATTGAATGCATTATTCTCCGTCAAGTCTGTAACAGGAGTCTTTTCCAAGAAACTATCATTACAACTAGAGAGGCTGATTCCTGCGAGAATTGCTAAACTTATAAATAATCTTTTCATATACTCGTACTAATTTAAGGTTTATAATGTAAGATTAAGCCCAAAGGATACTGTGCGGAATGCGGGATAATCCCATTTCAGCGTTTCCGGGTCGATACCCTTTGGCAATGATGAGAACGTTGCCAGATTTTCTACACTGACAAAAGCACGTAACTGCGACAAAGATATTTTGGTAATCCATGCTTTGGGGAATGTATATGACAAAGTAACATTCTTGATACGCAGATAAGAAGCATCGGACAAGTACTTGTCTGACTGGCGGTAATTAGAGCCTTGGTTACCATAGTTGCCATAAATACGTGGGAACTCAGCATTAGGATTAACTGCTGTGTAATCACCATTGGCAGCATCTACCGGTTGCCAGTAATCACCCAAACCTTTATATAAAGGAATAAACTTAAAGTCAGAATATAATGGGAAAGTCAATGTATTGGCAATCCATTTATCGCGTTTACCGGTTCCTTGCAAAAAGGCACTCAAATCAAAACCTTTATAGTTTAATCCTAGATTAATACCATAAAGATAACGAGGAGTTTCATTACCAATCACTTTACGGTCGCCCGGATTATTCAACGTATTGTTACCGCTGGAAATCATATTTGTCCCTCTTTCATCATCCATTAAGTTCTTGAACTTCACATCACCCGGACGAGGATTATAGCCATCTATGCTTGGAACGCCATCCTTTAATTTCCATGAAGAAGTATCGACAAAATCGTCTACGGTATAATAACCATCTGTTTCATATCCCCAGATTTCGCCTAATTCCTTACCTTTATAAAACTCCCAAAATGTATATGTTCCACCCGTCAGCGCATTCGTCTTTTGGCTGCTTAATATGTAGGATGAGTTACTGTCATACTTCACAATCTTTGACTTGCTGTCGGACAGGTTGAAACCGACTCGGTAGCTCACCTTTCCAATCTGGTCGCGCCAATTGAAACTCAGTTCCCAGCCACGTGTACGCATATCTGCCGTATTCTGATAAGGAGCATCCGCACCTACTACAGCAGGCAATTGCACACCCGGAGCAAGCATGCCGTTCGTATTACGCTGATACCAGTCAAAAGTACCTGTAAAGCGATTACTGAACATAGAGAAATCAATACCGATGTCTAATGTCCCTACCTTTTCCCAAGTAAAGTTACGACTTACCAATGAAGGAATAGAAGTAATAGCGGTTACATAATTACCATTGGATATCCAACCATTGTATTTATTATTCACCGCCATAGTTGGAATAAACGAATAAGCAGGCACGTTCTGGTTACCAATCATACCATAAGAAGCACGTAGCTTCAAAGAACCTAACCAATTCTGAGTACTTTCCATGAATTTTTCCTGTGCAATGTTCCAACCGGCCGAAACAGAGGGGAAGAAACCGTAACGTGATTCTTTAGGAAACTTAGAAGAACCGTCATAACGTCCGTTTACTTCCAGCAAATATTTATCCTGATAGTTGTAATTCACACGGAAGAATCCGCCGCGAACAGAAAACTCATTATACTTGTCCGTAGCTTTCAATGTAGATGTACCCGAACCCAATGAAGGCACCTCAATAACAGCTTGTCCATAGGATAAAGCCTCCATTGTTTCCTGATAACTGGATTCTTGATTGAAACCTGCCATTATCTTAAACTGATGATTACCCAATGAGAAATCATAAGTACCATACAAGTTGATTGAGTTATAGTCGGTATATCTTTTCTTTTTTTGTAAATAGTCATTGGTCGGAGTCGTGTCTTTACCACCTTGCACAGTAGTATATACCACACTTCCCGTATACCAGCTATAATCATATATATTCTTGTCGAAAGTATATTCAAATGCTATTTCAAATCCCTTTAATGGCTTCAATATAGACTTCAGGAAAATACGAGGATTGTCATACAATGTTTTTTCTGGATTGGACCAACGTATCTGATTGGACGGAGTAAAGAAAGGTAATCCATCGCCTGCAGCAGAAATACCTTCCGGCATATTGCCTTCCGGATAGAAAGAAGCAAGACGAGTACTGTAAACAGCGCCCAAAGCAGACTTTGGCTCCATTCTTTTACTATGTGCATAGCTAAAAGTGGCTTCCTGAGTAAACCATTTTGTAACATTGGCAGATATAAATCCACTGACATTCATTCGTCTGTATTTATCCTTGTCAGTAATCAGCACACCGTCATTATCAATAAATCCGGCAGAAAGACGATAACGGAGCTTATCAGTACCACCTGTCATTGATATATTATGTGTATGCTGGAAACTAGTCTCAAGCATGTTCTTCACCAAGTCCTTTTCATTCATATAATAAACAGCCCCATCCGTATCTTTAAAGATACCATCGCCGACAGTAGGAATAGAAGACGGATTATTACGATATTGCTCCAAATATCCCATCCATTTGCTTACACTAGGCGAACCCATTGTCCAGAATTGATCTCCGGCTGCATCAGAATAGGCCTGCAAATATTCCATCAACGGTGCCTGTTCTGGCAAATTCATGGCAGTTGCAAAGGCAAAGTTATTATTATAATTCAGTTGGAAAGAAGTTTCTCCTTTCGGACGTTTGGTAGTAACCAAAATTACACCACCGGCAGCACGGGCACCATAAATGGCAGCTGAAGCAGCATCTTTCAACACTGTAACCGTTTCAATATCCTCAGGATTAACCATATCCAAGTCTCCTTCCACATTGTCAATCAAAATCAAAGGCTTGATAGCACTACCATAAGAACCATCATCATTTTTAATACCTACAGAATAAGCGCCACGAATCTGGAATGACTTACTTTTACCTGGAGCATTGCCATCACTAGACACAAACAAGCCAGGAACCGTACCTTGCAATGCATCAGCAGCTTGTGACAAAGGACGATTGCCTATCACTTCATCCATCTTGACCGAGGCAACGGCTCCTGTCAGGTTTGCTTTTTTCTGCGAACCGTATCCCACTACCACCACTTCATCTAAAGTTTCAGTGTCCTCACGTAATACCACCTGAATAGTTTTTGTATCACGTACAGTTACCTCTTGAGATTTATAACCAATATAACTGATTTGTAACTTCACAGGAAATTCAGAAACTTCTAAAGAAAATTTTCCATCAAAATCTGTGATACACCCGTTAGTAGATCCCATTACCACAACAGAAGCACCAATAACTGGTTCTTTTGCCACATCCATAACCAATCCGGTAATTGCATTTTGTCTTGATTGCTGGGGTTTATAAACAGAAATATGCTCCCCTTCCACTTTATAACGGATATTTTTCCCTACAAACAACATCTCAAGCACCTCTTCCACACTTTTATTTTTAACATCAATAGATACTTTCTCATTCATATTAATATCATTATTACGAACAAGGAAAGAGTAGCCGGTCTGTTTTTCAATCTCATAAAAAACCCGACTCAAAGCCACTGAACGCTGTTGTATAGAAAGTTTTGCCTCCTGAATAGGCAATGCGGCCATAGTGACATTTCCCCATAGTAGAAATGAAACTATCCATACAAGAGAGAGGCAATGCCCCCTACGAACTTTACAAAAGTTTTTTTTCATACTTAGAATTTTTAGTTAACAATTATTTAAGCATGTACTTTTCACAGTACTTTTTATCTATCAGTTACCGGTCTGTAATAACTATTGTTTTTCCTTTCTTTCTCCACATAAACTTATTATCCACATCTAAATAAGAAAGAATTTCATCCAAAGTCAGATTCGTATCTATACTTCCTGAAAAATATTCAGTATACACTTTCCGAGACTGCACAAGTATCTGTACATCATATTTTTTCCCGATTGTTTTCAAAATATCAAATAACTTTTCATTAACAAATACCAGTCTTCCTGTAGTCCATGCTGCTTGAGATACCGCATCTATCTTTCTCATAGACAATACCTTATCATTTTTATTATAAACAGCTTGCTCATCAGGAGAAAGAAGAATATTCTTTTTAGCATCTGAAGTAGTGTAAACATTCACACTACCTTCCACAAGGCTCACTTTTATTTCCGCATCATCAGGATAAGAAGCCACATTAAATGTTGTACCTAATACTTTTATATTCAATTCCCCCGTATGAACAATAAAAGGCTTGAGCATATTTCTAGAAACTTTGAAATAAGCCTCACCTGAAAGAAAAACTTTCCGGTCAGTCCGCTGCTGCAAAGAAACATCATACTTTAAAACCGTCCCCCCATTCAGAAAAACAATGGTACTATCAGGCAATAATAATTTCGAACTGGCCCCCTGGGGAACCTCAATCTGACAATAAGAAGGAGTAAGAACTTCTGGACTAGACGAATGATATAAATAAAAGAATGTTATACTACAACCAATCAGTAAAGTCCATATAGCAACGCTTCTCCAAACGCTTATTTTACGGAAAAAAGAATGTTTACGAGAAGAATAGAAATTCAATGTATCACACAATTGCTCAAAGTTTTGCTCTTTCCTGCGTGCAAACCAAGAAGAGGATGCCAATGCATAAGAACGGGCTATTTCACGATATTTTTCGCGACAAGCATTCTCTCTTTTCAGTAATATAGTTAGTTTCTGCATATCTTCAGACGAGATTTCGCCTTTCAGATAATCCAGCATTATTCGTTCAAATTCATCTATTTGGCTGTTCATTTTATATCTTTGGAATTATCTACTATAGATAATACACAAGCAACAGACAAAACATTTAAGCCAAAAACAGATTTTTTTCATTCTTTTTTTAGAAAAGAAAAAATAATAGAATCCCTACTCTAGATCCCACCTTTTCTCTTATTTTATCCATGGCATTTTTTACATGTACTCTGACTGTATTGACTGAAATATTATTTTTATCTGCAATCTCTTGAGGAGTCAGATTGGAATAAAGATATTGCTCAAAAATGAACCTGCATTTATCAGGCAAGGAAGACACTATATTTTGGACTGATTTTTCCAAATCAGCTAATTCCATTTCTTGCAAAGGCGAACACTCGGAAGCACAAAATTCTTCTTGATACTCAAGTAATGCTTCACGGTATTCATCTATAATTCTTTCACGGCTGTGAAGCGAACGGAGGTAATTCAAACACCCGTTCTGAATAGCACGTATCAAATAAGCATGAATAGGAAAAGATAACTCACCACGCCTATACCATATTTTAGCAAAAGTTTCATTAACTATATCTTGCGCTTCCACAGGGTTAAAGATATAAGAATTAGCACAAGCACAGAGATAGACAAAATAGCTATTATATAAAACCTCAAAAGCTTTTTCTTCTCCTTTGTTTATTCTTTCAATCAAATCTTTATCTACTATACTTGCATCCATCTTTATTAAGACTATTAATATTGCAAATATAGCATTTCTTAAAAACATCATGCCAATAAAACTATTTCTTATTAAAAAACTCTAGTAATAATCAACTGAAAAAAGAAATAAGTTCCAGCTCATAATCTGAAGAATAATACCTAACTTTGTTTCCGACGAAAATCAAACCCTAAATAAAATGAACAAAAAGCTATTATTCTCCCTGTTACTGGCAGGAACAGCTTTCACCGGACATGCCGATGAGGCTAGATTACTCCGTTTTCCCGCTACCAATGGCTCCGACATTGTCTTTTCTTACGCCGGAGATCTGTACAAAGCACCTTTGAATGGAGGAGAAGCACAAAAGCTGACTTCCCATATCGGTTATGAAATGTTCGCACGTTTTTCTCCGGATGGAAAATCAATTGCTTTCACCGGTCAATATGACGGTAACACTGAAGTATATCTGATTCCAACTGACGGAGGCGAACCCCAACGACTTACCTACACAGCAACAAACAACCGGGATGACTTAGGAGATCGAATGGGTCCCAATAACATAGTAATGACTTGGACGCCGGATGGAAAAAACATAGTCTACCGCAATCGTATCAGTGACGGTTTTGATGGCAAACTATGGAGCATATCGAAAAACGGAGGAATGCCCGAAGTGATTCCATTACCCGAAGGAGGTTTTTGCAGCTATTCCCCCGATGGAAAAAAGCTGGCTTACAACCGGGTTATGCGAGAATTCCGTAATTGGAAATATTATCGCGGTGGCATGGCAGATGACATTTGGATTTATGATCCGGCTGCTAAGAAAGTAGAGAATATCACCAATAATATTGCACAAGATATTATCCCTATGTGGATAGGAGAGGAAATCTACTTTATTTCCGATCGGGATCGCACCATGAATATCTTTGTTTATAATATCCGGACCAAACAAACTGAAAAAGTAACTAACTATACGGATTATGATGTAAAATTCCCCAGCAGTAACGGACAAATTATTGTCTATGAACATGGAGGATACCTCTATAAACTGGATCCTAAAACGCGCAAATCAGAAAAAATCTCCATCACGCTGACTTCAGACAATATCTATGCCCGAAAAGAAATGAAACGGGTAGCAGATAACCTGACTGCCGCCAGCCTTTCACCGGATGGCCACCGTCTGGTAGTAACTGCTCGCGGAGAAGTATTCGATATCCCTGCCGAAAAAGGGGTAACCCGTGATATCACCCGCACCCCGGGAGCCAATGAACGGGAAGGAGAATGGAGTCCGAACGGTAAACAAATAGCCTATATCAGTGACCGTACCGGTGAAACTGAAATCTGGCTACAATCTGTCGAAGGGGGTGATCCCATCCAACTGACCCAAAACAATGATACTTATATCCGCCAACTGATGTGGAGCCCGGACAGCAAGAAAATACTTTATACCGACCGTAAAAACCGTATCGTAGAAGTTGATATTGCCTCAAAAGCGAAACGGACTGTCATGCAGAATCCGGAAGGAGAGTTCTATGAAGTGAACTATTCACCAGACAGCCAATGGATTACCTATACTAAATCCGGAGCTAATAACATGAGTGTCATTTATGTATACCATCTGACTTCAGGTAAGGAATATCCGGTGACCGAAAAATGGTACAGTTCTTCTTCACCTGTCTTCAGCACGGATGGAAAATACCTCATATTCAGTTCCGAAAGAGATTTTAATCCCATCTACAGCCAGACAGAATGGAATCATGCCTATAATCGTATGGGAGGAGTCTATATGGCCATGCTCGCCAATGACACACCGTCACCTTTATTACCTTCGGATGAAATGGTCAGCATAGAACAACAGACTACCGATGCGGCCAATAAAAAACCGGAAGCCACAAATAATACAGTTAAAATAGATCCGGAAGGCTTGCCCGGAAGACTGATTAAATTACCTTTACAAGCAGGTAACTACGATAATTTCTATTCAGACGGTAAAAAAGTGTGGTATGCCAGTGGTAGAAGTACCAAAGTATATGATTTGGCTAAACAAAAAGAAGAAATCGTAGCCGAAGGAGCATATATGGATGTAGCTGCCAATCATAAGAAAGCATTGTTCTTTAAAGGAAATAATCTGTATATCTGTGATTTTCCATGCACTAAAGCCTCATTGGAAGAGAATATTAACTTAAGCGATATGGTTGCTCCCATTGATTACAGTCAAGAATGGGCTCAGATATTCGATGAAACATGGCGGGCTTTCCGTGACGGATTCTATCTGGAAAATATGCATGGAGTAGACTGGAATGCGATTAAAGAAAAATATGCTGTATTAGTTCCTCATGCAAAAACCCGTCTGGACTTGAACTATATCATCGGTGAGATGATTGCCGAGCTGGCTTGCGGACACGCTTATGTGAATCCGGGTGAAATAAAAGGTCCCGAACGTATTCCAATGGGATTACTGGGAGCTGAACTGAGTCGTGACAAGAGTGGCTTCTACCGTATTGACAAAATCCTACCGGGTGCAATTTACAGTCAGAAACTGCGTTCTCCCCTTACAGAACCGGGTATCGGAGTAAAAGAAGGAGATTATATCACAGCTATTGATGGCATCTCAACAGCTACTGTTGATAACATTTACAGTCTGCTAGCAGGCAAAGCCAATGTATTGACTGAACTAAGCATAAACCGTACCGCATCAAGTAAAGGAGTACGTAAAGTGGTCATTAAACCATTAGACAATGAATACCCATTGTATCATTATAACTGGGTACAGAATAATATCAAAAAAGTGGAAGAAGCAACTAATGGTCGTGTAGGTTACGTCTATATTCCCGATATGGGACCGGACGGTCTGAATGAATTCGCCCGCTACTTCTATCCCCAACTCGATAAAGAAGCCTTGATTATTGATGACCGTGCCAATGGAGGTGGTAATGTATCTCCAATGATTATCGAACGTTTGCTTCGTGAACCCTATCGCCTGACCATGCGTCGTGGATCAACCAAAATCGGTACCATTCCTGATGCAACACTAGTGGGTCCGAAAGTATTGCTAATCAATAAATACTCGGCTTCGGACGGTGACTTGTTCCCATGGAGTTTTAAGGCAAATAAAATCGGTAAAGTTATCGGTACTCGTACATGGGGTGGCATTATCGGTATCAGTGGCCCGTTGCCTTATATGGATGGTACGGATGTACGTGTTCCGTTCTTTACCAATTATGATGCAAAGACCGGTCAATGGATAGTGGAGAACCATGGAGTAGATCCCGATATTCTGATTGATAATGACCCGGTAAAAGAACAGTTAGGTGAAGACCAGCAGTTGAATAAAGCCATTGAGGTAATTCTACAAGAGTTAAAGGATCGCAAACCATTACCTCCCGTTCCGGCTCCGAGAACTTATAAGGATTTGGGAGTGGAATAAAAAATCATTCTTTTTAATAAAGCCCGTAGCCATCATTAAGCTACGGGCTTATCTATGATTTTTTAATATAATGGATTTTGTATCAATAAATCATTTTTCTGCATTTCATCCAAATAAATAGGGAGTAAATAAGACTTATCATTCCATTTCCTCTCCTGCACATCAATAATGGAATAATTAGGCTCTGTAACTCCATAAGGATAGCGAATATCTATTCCTTGAACATTCTTAATCACTTCAGGTGCAATCATCCAACGGCGGATATCAAAATAACGATGTTGTTCATAAGCTAATTCTATTTTACGTTCATTACGATAATGTTCTTTCAAGACATCTCCCATTTCAGAATCTGGTATGTCAGGCATTCCCGCTCTTGTACGAATCATATTGATATACTTACGGGCTTCAGCATCTTCACCTAATTCTATGCATGCTTCAGCATAATTCAACAAAACTTCAGCATAACGTATCTGACGCCAAGGATAAGGTTGTTTATCATACTGATGATTAACTGAAGGATCTAAAAACTTACGCATATAATATCCTGTATAAGAACCATTCCAATCTTCAATAGGGCCTTGGCGAGTGTCTAAACCTGGTGTATAACTTCCATCTGACTGCTGATAATAAGCAGTTTGTACTATTCCTTCAGGATCACTACCTACTGTATCATCCGGACGTTGACGCCAATAAGAACCATTATACATAATAGAAGCATAGAAGCGAGGATCTCGATTTTGATAAGGGTAAGCTGCTTGTTGTGGATTATCCCAACTAAATTTGCTGCCATCTGCCATTTCATAAGAATCAACTAATTGTCCAGTAGGAGTATTTCCGCCCCAACCATGAAAACCATTGGGACTATTGAACAAACCAACACGAGGCAATTGAAAATCACTGCTATTATGATTTACATAATCATAATATTGTACCATAATATCTTCATCCGAATTATGACATAAGAAAATATCAGCATAGTTTTGAGTAGCTTCCTCTCTATTTTTCCATCCTCCATTTTCACCATACAGATGATATATACCTAAATCCATAACAGCTTTAGCAGCCTTTTTGGCCCGTTGCCAACGTTCCGTACGATCACCTCCCACATACCCTATAAGTTCAGGATGCTCATAACCGGATGCCCATAAAGACTGAGAAACAAATAAATCACTAGCCGCATAAAGCAGGACACGGGCTTTCAAAGCCATAGCAGCACCTTTTGTTGCACGGGCTTTATCTCCGTTCAAAGGCAAAATAGAAGCTGCTTCATCTAAATCTTTCACAATAAAATCTACCGTTTCTTCAAACGTATTACGAGCTACGAGTAAATCATCAGAAGGAGTAAAAGATTTCTCAATCAAAGGGACACCACCCCATTGGCTCAACAACCAATAATAAAAATAAGCACGTAAATAATGCACTTCACCTTTCAATTTATCGACAACATCTCCTTCTAAAGCATATTTCTCTGCATTTTCAAAAAAGATATTACAGGCACGGATATTTTTATAAAGATTGGTCCAAGTTATATTATGGAAGGTTATAATCCAAAAATTAGGAGCAAGAATACCTTGATAACTAGGACTCAATTCACTCATCACTACCGGCTGGCTCTCCCATGCCCAAACCTCCATTGACTCATCGCACAAAGAAGAAAGCATTACGGTATGAAATCCCCATTTCTGTCCCTCGTAAATATTATTAACAAAAGAAGTTATTAATGATTCATCCGTCCAGACAACTGCATCTGAATAACGGTCTACTGGATCCACATCCAAAAAATCATCATTGCATGCTGTTAGCATAAAACATAGCAATACAAGTAATCCATATAAACGTTTCATATTTTTCATTTTATTTAAAAAGTAAGGTTTACTCCAAAATTTATCACTTTATTCAACGGATAATTATATCCCGATCCGCTTGTGTTTTCGGGATCATAATCCTTCATATCAGGACTAATTGTCAGCAGGTTATAAGCATTAATATAAACACGTAAATGTTCCACACCTATTTTCTTACTCCATATAGATGGTACAGTATATCCC
>ERZ1504279.382-NODE-382-length-11210-cov-4.005737_pt1 | contig 11210 bp, 8 predicted proteins | sample MGYA00571871_ERZ1504279 | MGnify/ENA primary metagenome ERZ1504279 (study PRJEB39906, sample SAMEA3182057) | gut metagenome | biome: human; feature: gut; material: Stool; isolation source: human stools | place: Canada | collected 2012-11-26 ... | reverse complement strand
GCGCATGATGCGCGATGCCAAGATCACCGAGATTTACGAAGGTACTTCCGAAGTACAGCGGATGGTGATTTCGTCGGCACTGTTGAAATAGCGGCGGGCGACCGTGCATCCGGTTCCGGAATAAACCCCGAAGCCGGTCGTACTCCCCTCGCAAGGACACATAAAGTAAAAACAATAAAAAACAGATATTCGAATGAAAATTGTAGTTTGTATAAAACAGGTTCCCGATACGACGGAAATCCGCCTCGATCCCGTTACGGGAACGCTGATCCGCGACGGTGTGCCCAGCATCATGAACCCCGACGACAAGGCCGGACTCGAAATGGCTCTGGAGCTGAAAGACCAGTACGGCGCACACGTCACCGTTATCACGATGGGTCCTCCGCAGGCCGACGACATCCTGCGCGAAGCCTTCGCAATGGGTGCCGACCGTGCGATTCATCTGAGCGACCGCAAATTCGCCGGTGCCGATACGCTGGCGACTTCGAACGCTATCGCCGGTGCTCTCCGCATGCTGGAGTTCGACCTGGTAATTACCGGTCGTCAGGCTATCGACGGCGACACGGCCCAGGTAGGCCCGCAGATCGCCGAACACCTCGGTCTGCCGCAGGTGACCTACCTCGAAGGCATTAAATACGAAGGAGGAAACCGGCTCGTCGTCAAGAAATGGACGGAAGAGGGGTATCAGTTGCTCGAGGTGGAAACCCCGTGCGTGGTAACCGTACTCTCTTCGGCCAACCGGCCCCGTTATATGTCGGTACGCGGCATCGTGGAGGCATACGACAAGCAGGTGGAAGTCTGGGGTTTCGACAACATCTCCGTCGAAGAGTCGAAACTCGGCCTCAACGGTTCGCCGACCCGCGTCTTCAAATCCTTCACGAAGGGTGCGAAATCCGCAGGTAAGGTCTTCGAGCTGGAGCCGGCCGAAGCAGCCGATCTGATCGTCGAGAAGTTGCAAGAAAAATTCATAATCTGATCGGCCCCGGCAACTGCGAAGCTGTAAATTACCGATCGTTCATTTACAACAGTCGTTTTCTGCACCCGGCAAAAGCCGAATCCTTTCGGTCCAGCCCGCTGAAAACGTTCATAAAAAACACAGTTACTTACCAAGATGGATAAATCTCAATATAAAAACGTTTACGTGTTCGTCGAACAGCGTGACGGAGTCGTTCAGAACGTCGCTCTCGAACTTCTGGGAAAAGCCCGCGAACTGGCCGACGCACTCCATGAGCAGGTAATCGCCCTGCTGCTCGGCAAAGGAGTCAAAGACAAGGCCGACGAGCTGATCGCAGCCGGAGCCGACGTGGTCCTTTCGATCGAAGCCGACGAACTCGCCCAGTACACCACCGAGCCTTACGCACAGGCCATCACCCAGGTAATCCACGAGCGCAAGCCCAGCATTCTGCTGATCGGTGCCACCAGCATCGGCCGCGACCTCGGTCCGCGTCTTTCGGCACGCATCGGCACGGGACTTACCGCCGACTGTACCGGACTCGACATTTCGGAAGACGGCGACCTGCTGATGACGCGTCCTGCCTTCGGCGGTAACCTGATGGCAACGATCATCTGCAAGGAACATCGTCCCCAGATGTCCACGGTACGCCCCGGTGTGATGCGTGCCAAAGCGGCCGATCCGACCCGCAAAGGAAAGGTCGAGGATGTAAAAATCAATTTCGACAAATCGAAGTTCCGCGTACGGATTCTGGAAACGGTCAAGGAACAGAAGAATATGATCGACATTACGGAGGCCAAAGTACTCGTTTCGGGCGGCCGCGGTGTCGGCACGGCAGAAGGGTTCCAGACCCTGCGCGAGCTTGCCGACGTGCTCGGTGCCGAAGTATCGGCTTCGCGTGCGATGGTCGATGCAGGTATTCTCGCACACGAGCGACAGGTCGGACAGACCGGTAAAACGGTTCGTCCGGATCTCTACTTCGCCATGGGTATCTCGGGTGCGATCCAGCACCTGGCCGGTATGGAGGAGTCGGACTTCATCATCGCCGTGAACAAGGATAAATTCGCTCCGATCTTCAACGTCGCCGACGTGGGTATCGTATGCGACGTGCACAAGGTCGTTCCGATCCTGACAGAGAAACTGAAGACGATGAAAAAGTAAGTCCGGGGACTTGCTCTTCAAAATAAGGGAAGATTCGTTTCGAATCCTCCCTTATTTTTTATGGCCGGTGCGAATCCTCTGAAACCCGCCCGACCAGACCTCTCCCCTCCCACATATTCACAAAAAACAGGCAGTTCAGCCCTTGTGAAACAAATAAAAAAGCAGACGCAAGGTTTTTCCTTGCGTCTGCTCCTGATATCGAGATATAATCCGCATCAAGGCAATCCGTCCTCATTCGGCACGATTGCACAGATACCCGGAATCTATTTCGCAACTTTTTTGAGGAATGCCTCGATCGTATTCTCGATCAGACAAGCGATCGTCATCGGACCTACCCCGCCGGGCACTTTCGTGATCAGCGAAGCCTTCGGCTCGCAAGCCTCGAAATCGACGTCGCCGCACAATTTCCCCGTTTCGGGATCACGATTGACACCCACGTCGATCACCACGGCACCGTCGCCCACCATATCCGCCGTAACGAACTTCGGACGGCCGATCGCCACGACAAGAATCTCCGCTTCGCGTGTCACATCCGCCAGGTTCTTCGTCCGGCTGTGAGTAATGGTCACCGTAGCATTCTCATCGAGCAACAGCTTGGCAACGGGAAGCCCCACGATCGTACTGCGGCCGATCACAACGGCTTTGCGTCCGGCCAGCTCCACGCCCGAATCCTTCAGGAGCTTCATGATACCCTTCGGCGTACAGGGCAGCACGCAGGGCTGTTTCTGCCAGAGAGCCGCCACATTGAGGGGGTGGAAGCCATCCACATCCTTCTCTTGACGAATCCGTGCGATCACCTTATCCGAATCGATATGTTTCGGCAGCGGCAGCTGGATCAAAATTCCGTCCACCGTATCGTCGGCATTGAGGTCGTCGATAATTTTCAGCAACTCCTCCTCCGAAATGTCCGCCGGCTTGCGAATCGTCGTATTCAGGATACCGACCTCGTCGGCAGCCTTCGTCTTACCCGTCACATAGGATACGCTGCCCGCATCCTCACCGACCAGCACCACTACCAAATGGGGCAGCCGGCCGTATTTCTCCGGGAATGTCTTCACCTGCTCGGCCATCTTGGCCTTGCAAGCCGCCGCTAATTCTTTTCCGCTGATTACCATATATTGTTTTGATTTTAAAGATTGCTTATCCGTCCCATCCAGGGATTCGAAGGACAAATATAACTATTTTTTCACTAAAAACGAAAGAGCCTTCATACCGATATCGGATCGATAGAAAAGATTCTCGCAACCGATTTTCCGGACCTCCTCGAGCGCCCGGCACCTGGCCTGCTCCGGGTCGGCACTCCGGCAGACGACGATCATCACCCGGCCGCCCGAGGTAACGAGCCGCCCCTCTTTTATCGCCGTGCCCATATGGTACACTACGCCGTCCACCTGCTCCGTTCCCGTAATTTCATACCCCTTCTCATAGGAGCCGGGATATCCTTTCGATGCCAGCACGATCCCCAGAGTCGCAAAGTCGTGCCACTCGGCCTCGCCCGGATCCCGTCCGTCGGCTACGGCGCTGAAAATATCGTAAATGTCGCTCTTCAGGCGGGGCAGCACCACTTCGGTTTCGGGATCGCCGAAACGGGCGTTGAACTCGATCACGCGGATTCCCTGCGGGGTCTTCATCAAACCGCCGTAAAGCACGCCCGTGAAAGGACATCCCTCGTCGCAGAGAGCGTCGGCCGTGCGCTGCATCACCTTTTCCAATGCGAAAGCCTCGTCTTCCGGAGTAATGAACGGCAGCGGGGAGTATGCTCCCATACCGCCCGTATTGGGACCTTCATCGCCGTCGAACGCCCGTTTGTGATCCTGCGCCAGCACCATCGGCAGCACCTTGCGCCCCGACACGAAACACATGAACGAAAATTCGGGTCCGGTCAGAAAATCCTCCACGACCACACGTCCCTTGCCGAACTTGTCGTCCAGCAACATGTCGCGCAACGCGGCATCGGCCTCCTCCATCGTCCGGGCGATAACGACACCCTTTCCCGCAGCCAGACCATCGTATTTCAGGACGGCGGGCAGAGGGCGCGAACGAACGTACTCCGAAGCCTTCCGGTAATCGTCGAACGCCCGGTAACCGGCCGTCGGAATACCGTACCGCCCCATCAGATCTTTTGCAAACTCCTTGCTCGACTCGATGCGGGCCGCCGCCTTCGTCGGGCCGAAAATACGAAGTCCCTCCTCACGGAAGCGATCGACGATACCGGCCACGAGCGCCGCTTCGGGTCCTACCACCGTGAGGTCGATCTCTTTTTCACGAGCAAGGGAAAGCAATCCCTCGACATCGGTATCCTTGACCGGCACACACTCGGCCTGACGAGCGATACCCGCATTGCCGGGAGCGCAATATATCTTCGAAACCTGCGGCGAACGCGACAACGCATCGACGACGGCATGTTCGCGGCCACCGCCGCCTACGACTAAAACTTTCATAACCTATCGTTTATTCCCGACCGCACTTTCCGCAAAGAGCGGCTCGGAAATCGTCCATAAAAAATAATCCGACCGACGGACACGAAATCCGCAGTTTAATGTTTGAAATGACGCATCCCGGTAAACAACATCGGAATACCCGATTCATTGGCCTTCCGGATCGAATCCTCGTCCCGGACGCTGCCTCCCGGCTGCACGATCGCCTCGACGCCGCTCGCAGCCGCCAGGCTCACGCAGTCGTCGAAGGGGAAAAAGCCGTCCGAAGCCAGTACCAGCCCTTCGGTCACACCCTGGGCATGGGCCTGCTTGAGCGCGAGTTCCGCCGAGCCGATGCGATTCATCTGCCCCGCTCCGACACCCAGCGTACGACCGTCCTTCACCACTACGATAGCGTTCGACTTCACATGCTTGACAATACGCCAGCCGAAATCGAGATCGGCGAGCTGCCTTTCCGTCGGCCGCTTCTCCGTCACGCACATATCCGCCGTCACGGGACGTGTTTCGAGGTCGAGGTCCTGCACCAGCAATCCTCCCGTCACACTCACCAACTGGCGCTGCTTCGCATCGCTCTTCTCCATCGGAACTTCGAGCAGACGCAGATTCTTCTTCGTCGAGAGCACTTCGAGGGCTTCGGGCGTAAACGAAGGGGCCATGATGATCTCCAGAAAAATCGGCTTCATCAATTCGGCCGCCTCACGGGTCACAGGTCGGTTCAGGGCGACGATACCGCCGAAAATCGACACTTTGTCGGCCTCGTAAGCCTTCGTCCAGGCATCCGCCGCATCCCGCCCCACCGCAGCACCGCAGGGATTCATATGTTTGAGTCCCACGCAGAACGGCTCATCGAACTCCCGCACGATCGCAAGGGCTGCGTTGGCATCCTGTATGTTATTGTAGGACATCTCCTTGCCATTGAGCTGCCGGGCATAGGCCAGCGAATAGGGCACCCGTTCGCCGCTGCGGTAGAACTTGGCCTGCTGGTGCGGATTCTCGCCGTAGCGGAGCGGCTGAACCAGATCGAACTCCAGGAACAATTTCTCGTCGAGCCCCGCTTTTTCACGCATGTACGTAGCGATCATCGCATCGTACTCGGCGGTATGGGTATATGCCTTGGCCGAGAGCTGCAACCGCAATCGGGGAGTCGTATTGCCGTATCCCCTAATCTCCGCAAGGATCGTGTCATAATCCGCCGGGTCGCACACTACGGTCACGTCCTTGTAGTTCTTGGCCGCACTGCGCAACATCGAAGGTCCGCCGATGTCGATATTCTCGATCGCCTCGTCCATCGTCACCCCTTCGCGGGCGATCGTCTGACGGAAGGGATAGAGATTCACGCACACCATGTCGATGAACTCGATGCCGTTCTCCCGCAACGCTTTCAGGTGGTTCGGATCGTCGCGGCGAGCCAGCAGGCCGCCGTGCACCTTGGGATGGAGCGTCTTGACACGTCCGTCGCAGATCTCCGGGAACCCCGTCACATCGCTGATGTTGATCACCTCCACGCCGCTTTCAGCCAACAGTTTCATCGTACCGCCGGTGGCGATCACCTGCCAGCCGAGCTCTCGAAGTCCGCGCGCGAACTCCACCACGCCGGTCTTATCGCTCACACTGATTAATGCTCTCATATTGCTAATTTATATAGGCAATCATATCTTTCAATATACCATTTCCGACGATCTCAACACCGAATCCGAGAGTCGCTTATTCGCGGTCCAATGACCGCATTTACCACTCCGCCTTCCCCTAATCCTTTCTCGAAAGGGACTCGGGTCGCTGCATTTCCAAAGAGGTACACTAAAGGATATGATCGCGTTAATATATACGTAGTTTTATCGTTTTCGACTCGCGGTCGCCGTTATTCACGGTATCCGACGATGTGTTTCCAGGTCCGAATCCGCACTAAACCGCGACGTTCCCGCGATCCTATTGCTCCGCAACCAACTTTGCCACCGTTTCCACATACAGCGGATGTTCGACGGCATGCACCCGGGCTTCCAGCTCTTCCGGATCGCTCCCCAGATACTCGAAAGCCCGCTGGGCGATGATCCGGCCCCCGTCGAGCTCTCCGTTCACATAGTGGATCGTCACGCCGAAGACCTTGACGCCGTAAGCAAAGGCATCGGCAATGGCATGCGCCCCCTTGAACGCAGGCAACAGCGAGGGATGAATATTGACGATCCGGTCGCGGTACGCCTCCAGCACCACATCGGAAAGGATGCGCATATACCCCGCCAGACAGATCAGCTCGACCCTTTCGGCCCGAAGCCTGCGGACGATCTCCCGTTCGTAGTCGGCTTTCGAAGGGTACTCTTTGGGGTTGAACGTAAAAGTCGGAATACCGTAACGGGCAGCCCGCTCGTTCACGAAAGCCCCCGGCTTGTCGCAGACCATGAGGGCGATGCGGGCCGCAATGCGCCCATCGGCACAAGCCGCAGCCAATGCTTCGAAGTTGGAGCCGTTTCCGCTGGCGAATACTGCGATCGTCTTCATCGCCCTATCGGATTTCCACGCCCGGACGATCCGTCGCCCGGCCGATCACCGAAGCTTTCTCGCCCTGTTTCTCCAAAATGGCAATCACTTCGGAAGCCTCATCCTGCGAAACCGCGATCACCATACCGATACCCATGTTGAAGATATTGAACATCTCGCGGTGAGCGATCTTGCCGTATTTCTCCAACAGGCGGAACACGGGCAGGATCTCCCACGTCCCCTCGTGAATCTCGATACCCTGGCCCTCGCTCAGGATGCGGGGAATATTCTCGTCGAAACCGCCGCCCGTGATATGACTGATGCCGTGCACGTTACAGGCTCGGATCACTTCGAGCACCTGTTTCACGTAAATTTTGGTCGGCGTCAGGAGCACCTCGCCCAACACACGGCCGTCCAATTCGGGATAAGCCTTGCGAAGATCCAGTCCTGCATCGGCAACCACCTTACGCACAAGGCTGAAACCGTTCGAATGGACACCGCTCGACGCGATACCCACCAACACGTCGCCCACACGCACCTTCGTACCGTCGATCAGGCGCGACTTCTCGACCACGCCGCACGTGAAGCCCGCAATATCGTACTCGCCGCCGGCATACATGCCCGGCATCTCGGCCGTTTCGCCGCCGATGAGTGCACAGCCGGCCTGACGGCAGCCTTCGGCCACACCCGCCACGATCGCTTCGATCTTCGCAGGCTCGTTGTGCCCCACGGCTACATAATCCAGGAAGAAGAGCGGCTCGGCCCCCTGCGCCAGCACGTCGTTCACGCACATAGCCACGGCGTCGATGCCGATCGTGTCGTGCTTATCCATCTCGAAAGCCAGCTTGAGCTTGGTTCCCACGCCGTCGGTACCGCTCACGAGCACCGGCTCCTTGACATTAAGCGCCGAGAGATCGAACATTCCGCCGAAGGCGCCGATGTTACCCATCACGCCCAACCGCGAGGTCGAAGCCACGTGTTTCTTGATGCGGCGCACCACTTCGTATCCGGCCTCGAGGTTCACACCGGCCTTTTCATAACTTTCCGCCATAACAATAGTTGGTTTTAGCTGTTTCCTGAATATTTCCACCCGATGTTTTCGAAATACGCATGCAGGACAGGTTCTTCCCTGACACCGCAGATCGAAAACGAAGCGGTTTGTTTAACATTTTTCTTTTTTGTTCGCCTCCTCGATCGTCCCGTAAAGCGACGTCGGATAATTGCCCGTGAAGCAGGCCATGCACAACTCGCAGCGATTGCCCGCCTTCAGCAAGGCATCGGGCGAGAGGTAAGCCAGCGAATCGGCTCCGATATACTCGCACGCCTCCGGAACCGACATGCGGGCGCACAGCAGCTCCTCGTACGTCGAAGTATCAACACCGTAAAAACAGGGATTCTTGAACGGAGGGCTGGCGATGCGGACATGAACTTCCGTGGCCCCCGCCTCACGCAACAGACGCACAATGCGCCGGGAGGTGGTACCGCGCACGATCGAATCGTCAATCAGCACCACACGCTGCCCCGAAACGATACCGCTCACCGACGAAAGTTTCATCCGCACGCCCTTCTCACGCATCGACTGCGACGGCTGGATGAAGGTGCGGCCGATGTATTTGTTCTTGATAAGTCCCATCTCGTAGGGAAGACCGCTCGCTTCGGCGTATCCCATGGCAGCGCTCAAACTCGAATCGGGCACTCCGACCACGATGTCCGCGTCTGCCGGCGCCTCCTTGTAGAGCAAGCGTCCCGACTCCTTGCGGAAGGCGTGCACGTTACGGCCCTCGATGTCGCTGTCCGGGCGGGCGAAATAGATATACTCCATCGCACACATCATATGGCGCTTGAACATCGAATAGTCGCTGCTGCGGATGCCGTGCCGATCGATCGTAACGATCTCGCCGGGCTCTACGTCACGCACGAATTCGGCACCCACCACCTCGAAAGCACAGGTTTCGCTGCTGACGACATAGCCGTCTCCCAACTTGCCGATCGAAAGGGGCCGCAGACCGTACTTATCGCGGCAGGCATAGATGCGGTTGGCTGTCATCACCAGAAACGCGAACGCTCCTTCGAGCATATTGAGCGCCTCGATGATCGAATAGATACGGGGCCGGTTGTGGTTGCGTACCTCCTTTTTGATAAGATGGGCGAACACTTCGCTGTCCGAAGTGGACTGGAAAAGACTGCCCTTGTTCTCCAGGTAGTTGCGCAGCAGATCCGCATTGACGATATTCCCGTTGTGGGCCAATGCGAAATCACCCGTGTTATGATGGAACAGAAAAGGCTGTATATTCTCCGTCCCGCCGCCACCGGCCGTCGAATAACGGACATGACCGATGGCCATATCGCCCGCAAGGTTTGCCAGCTTGGCTTCGTTGAACACCTCCGTAACAAGTCCTTCGCCCCGAACACGCCGCATCGCCCCTTCCTTCGAAACGCTTACGATACCGCACCCTTCCTGCCCGCGATGTTGCAGGGAATGAAGGCCGTAGTAGGTCAGGTTAGCTGCGTCGGGCACTCCCACGACGCCGAAAACGCCGCACTCCTCGTGCAGCTCCCGGTCGCAGATCGGCTGCATTATGCTCTCTTTGTGCATCGGAACTTATTTGATTACTTTTTCCAGACGGGCCAGGATCTCCTCGTAAGCCTCGCGCACCTTACCCAAGTCACGACGGAAGCGATCCTTGTCGAGCTTCTCGTTGGTAGCCATATCCCACAGCCGGCAGGTATCGGGCGACACCTCGTCCGCCAGAACGATCTCGCCGTCCGACGTGCGGCCGAACTCGATCTTGAAGTCGATCAGGTTGATATTCATCTTGGCGAAAAGCTCCTTGAGCACCTCGTTGATCCGGGCGGTCATGGCATAAATCTGTTTCAACTCGTCATAGGTTACGACACCCAGCGCCACCGCATGATGATCGTTGATCAGCGGATCGCCCAGCTCGTCGTTCTTGTAACAGATGTCGAAAATCACGTTCGAAGGCTTCGTTCCCTCCTCGATACCCAGACGCTGGGCCATCGAGCCGGCGATGACGTTGCGGACGATCACCTCCAGCGGAATGATCCGCACACGGCGGCACAACTGGTCGCGGTCGTTCAGGGTCTTCACGTAGTGAGTCTTGATCCCCTGCTTGTTGAGATATTCGAAGATCAGGGTCGAGATCCGGTTGTTCAGCACGCCCTTGTTCTCGATCGTGGCCTTTTTGATGTTGTTGAACGCCGTCGCCGCATCCTTGTAGTGAATCAGGATCATATCCGGATCGTCCGTCAGGAAAACCTGTTTGGCCTTACCCTCGTAAAGCATTTCGCCTTGTTGCATAGTGGTTGGTATTTTATAATTGTTATTTTGTTTTCCGGAAATAGTTCACCGCATTCGTGAAGATGTCCTGCACCTTCTCTCCGGCGATGTTCTTAAAGAGGTTCTCCCCGTAACGCTCCGTATGGCCCATCTTACCGAGTATCTGCCCGTCGCGGCTCACGATACCCTCGATCGCATAATACGATCCGTTGGGATTGTACGGGGCTTCGGCCGTCACGCGGCCTTCGGCATCGACATACTGGAACGCCACCTGCCCGTTCTCGAACAGCTCGCGGGCCAGAGGCTCGTTCACGACGAACTTGCCCTCGCCGTGGCTCACGGCGATCGAATGGATATCGCCCACCGAGAAACTCGACAGCCACGGGGAGTTGGTCGTCGCCACGCGGGTCGAAACAATCTGCGACACATGACGGTTGATGTCGTTGCGGAAGAGCGTCGGCGACTCTTTGGTCACCAGGCCCAGCCGTCCGTAGGGCAGCAGGCCCGACTTGACCAGCGCCTGGAAGCCGTTGCAGATGCCCAGAATCAGGCCGCCCCGGTCGAGCAGACGATGTATTTCCTCCGAAATATCCTTGTTGTTCAGCACATTGGCAGCGTCAGATGTGTATAAGAGACAGGGCACGCAGCGATCGCCTCCTTCATCCGGCGGATCGAGTCGAAAATAGCCTCCGCCGTCAGGTTGCAGAACACCTCGCTGCGCACTTCGGCACCCGCCCGGCGGAAGGCCTTCGCGGTGTCGTAGTCGCAGTTGCTGCCCGGGAATACGGGGATGAAAACCACCGGACGCTCGACCGCCTCGCCCGGATAGGTGAAGCTGCGGAGAGCTGTCTCTTATACACATCTGACGCTGCCGACGAGCGATCTAGTG
>ERZ1504279.377-NODE-377-length-11327-cov-4.001419_pt1 | contig 11327 bp, 10 predicted proteins | sample MGYA00571871_ERZ1504279 | MGnify/ENA primary metagenome ERZ1504279 (study PRJEB39906, sample SAMEA3182057) | gut metagenome | biome: human; feature: gut; material: Stool; isolation source: human stools | place: Canada | collected 2012-11-26 ... | reverse complement strand
ATTTTTCCAGAGACCAGGTGCCGCCCAAAGTAGAGAAACGGCAGTGGTACTGCTGGGAAACGGACGATAGAAACATACTTGAAATTGCCGCCGTATTAGCCATGGATCTTTGTCTGCTGTCCACTGTCTGCTGTTTAATATACAAGTAGGCTGCAAACAGTGCTGCGACACCTAATAAAAATAAAATCATTATTTTTATTACTTTCTTCATATTTAACTAAATTTATATATAATCCAGAAGGAAGTCAAGGAAGATAATATCTTCCTTTTTTATCGATATATTGTTGCTTGCAAATGTTTTAGAAATTATTCCTCCTATTCGTCATGAGATGTTTGTCTTGAAAAAATCAAATTTATGGATCATATGCAAATTTATGGATTTATTCCAGCAAATTCAACATATGGGATAAACAAATATCATGGTTCTGATAAGGACGAATATTGCTTTTCCCTATTTCTTATCGTCCGTTCATTCCCCCACAAGAATGGGAAACAAGCTGCAGGTACTGCATCCGGCAGCCAATATGCCTGACGGCTCTTTTTCCTTGATCTTCTTTCCGCAGGGTTTCTTTAGAAAGGCCCTGCTGTCAGCTACGTACCGCTATGCAGGAATGAGGCGCGTCCGGAAGGACCAGAATATCCTCTCTGCTCAATTGTAAGGGAAAACGCTTGTTTTCACAAGAAACCCCGGCTGTGCCTACGAAATGTAATCACATGGGAAACTAATAACCGGACACGAGAAATAAAGGATAACCACGCTTTTCCCACCTTTTCAGGCACATGTTCTGCGCAAATTCTGTCTTGTCCAAAGTTTGTTTGCCAAAAACAAATTCTGCTTTTCCGGCAGATCAAGAGGCACCCCAAGCGCCATCCAGAAGAGGCAGAGGAAGCACCCCCGGATAAAAATACGGCCTTCGGCAGGATTTTCCCACCGGAGGCCGGTATTACATCAATAATCGCGAACGGTTACATGACCGGGCGCAGGCGCTGGAGAATGGCGTCCTTGGAAGTGGCGCCCACCATGGTGTCCATGATTTCTCCATCCTTGATGATCAGGAGAGTAGGAATGGTGCGCACGTCATAGGTTGCGGCCAGGCCGTTGTTGGCGTCCACATCCACTTTGCCCACCTTGACCTTGCCGGCAAGTTCCGTAGCCAACTGGTCAATGATCGGAGCGATCATGCGGCAGGGGCCGCACCATGTAGCCCAGAAGTCGACAAGCACAGGGATGTCGGACTTCAGGACTTCATCCTCAAAATTTGCTTCAGAAAATACGTTTGCCATAGTACCGCTTAGAGTATTTGGAGAACCGTTATGTTCACTTATTCTTCGTCGTCGGCGACATCGGAGGACGCATCGTCAGCAGGGGCATCCGCAGCGGCTTCGTCAGACGTTTCAGACGCTGCCTCGGCGGCGTCATCGGCAGACTCGTCGCTGGAGGCGGCGGGAGCCGCGGCGGCAGGATTTTCTTCACTGCCCAGCCAGCCCGTCATGCTGCGGGATTCCAGCGTATCCGTAGCGTACTGGTAACCGACGAATGCCAGGGCAAAAGCCAAGGCCACGAAGGAAAGAACATTCAGAAGGGTATTGGAGCCTTCCTCGGTGTCCTGTTCAAATTTCTTTGCCGTAAAGGAAGCGGAAGAGACGGGAGCCGCGGCGGGAGCCGTATTCAGGCCGATGGTGGCCTGCGGAAGCTGCGCGGTAGCCATCCCTGCCCCGGGAGGCGTCAGGGGAACGGTAGGAGCCGCTGCGGCGGGAGCCACAGGAGTGGTGGCGGAGCCAAGGGCAACCGTCTTCAGGCCGCCGCCAAGCTTGATCCCTCCTCCCAGGCCGGCAGGACGCAGGGGAATGGTAGGAGCGGCAGCGGCGGGCGGAGCAGCCGGCGCGGGTGCTCCGGACACGGGAGGCGCGGCAGGAGGTACGGGCGGCTGGGGTACGGAAGGCGCTGCCGGAGCCGGCGGAGGAGTGGGCGGCGGCGGAGTACCGCCCGGAATGGAGGGGGGTGGTGGATTACTCATATCGGAAAAAATAGCTGTGCTGAAAGATAGCTCTCGCTTATTTCCGTCCGTAAATCAAGAAAAAGAATGCGCAAAGTTCGTTTTCCATGCAATTTTTTTCAATTAGGCCCGTATTCCTCTCCAAACACGCTGTCCGGACTTGCCCTGAAAAGCGTTCTTTCCTACGCTGTCCGACCGGCATTATTTGATATGAAACCCATTACCAAACTAGCTTCCACACAATTGCCCGACGGCTCCATTCTTGAACTCTGGGAACGGGACGGCTTCCATTTTCTGCTCAGGGACGGCATGCAGACGGCTTCCAGTTTTTCTCACGGAAGCAATGAAACGGCGGCGGCCATCGCCACGGCGCCCGTCAAGAGGGCCAACCAGCCCTCTTTCCTTTTGGATGGCCTGGGTCTGGGCTTCACCCTGTTTTCCCTGATGGACCAGGTTCAGAGGGAAAAAGCCAGCTTCATCGTGGCGGAACCGTGCAGGGAACTGGTGGACTGGCACCAGGAATTTCTGGATGGGGAACGTCCCGGATTCCTGCATGATCCCCGCGTCAGCGTGGAATTTTCCACCGCTCTCCAGGTAGCCCGCAAGCAGCAGAAGAGTTTCCACGCCATTTTGTGCCGTTCCACGCACGACCGCATGAACCTGAGCGTAGCGGAAGCTTCCGATTATTTTGCCGCCCTCAAGCAGGGGGGCCTGCTGGTCATCACCGTAGCCCGTCCGGACACCCGGCTGGTACGCACCCTGCAGAAAGCGGGCTTTGAAGTCAACACGGAAGCGGTGCCCGCTTCACATAAAGGAAAGAAAACCACGTTTCATACCGTTATACTTGGAAAGAAGGGGCGCTTCGTCCCGTTTTCCGCGCGCCAATCCTGATTCATCTCTGATTGTACACCATTGCATATGAAGCATACATCCCTCACCGCCACCGGCCTTCTGGCCGTTCTCCTCATGGGGGGAGCCGCCCTGGCCGACTCCATCGCTCCGGGCATCCTGCTGCCCAAGAAGAATACCAAGTCCATCTCTTTTGCCCCCAAGGGGAGTTCCGACATTTTCCTGATCGGCATCATGCCCCAGGGCAGCTCCGTCAAAAAAGGCGATTCCGTGGCCCAGGCGGATTTCCGTACGCTGGACAAGAGCATTGAAGATTACGAACGGGCCATCAAGAGCAAGAACCTGGAAGTGCTGAAACTCCGTTACGCGCTGGACCAGCAGAAGGAGCGTTCCGCCATGAGTCTCCAGAAATTCCAGACGGCCCTGACGCGCACGGAGGAGGACCAGAAGGACTTCCTGGAAAAGCGCAAGGCCCGCATGCTGGCGGAAGAGGAGGAACGCGTCAACAAGGCCCTGCGCTACATGTCCTACAAGCAGGAGGAGCTGAACCAGCTCACCAAGATGTACAAGGACGACCAGGTGGCGGAAGAAACGGAGGAAATCATCCTGAAACGGCTGAAGAATGAACTCGGAGAAAGCGAGTTCGCCGTCCAGGGAGCCAAACTGGTCGCGGAACTGGCCAAGCTGCGCAATATCCACCGCCTGGGCGAAGATTTCGCCACGGCCGTGAAAGAGAAGCAGACGGACCTGGCGGAAGCCCGCAAGCAGGCGGAATTCGACCTGGAACAGAAAAAAATAGCCCTCACGGAAGCGGAGGTATCCCTGCGCCGCCTCCAGGACAAATACAACGAGCTGAAAGCCGACCGCGAAATGGCCTCCTTCAAGGCTCCGGAAAACGGCATCCTGCTTTACGGAGGCTACGTGGCGGACAAATGGGTGGCCATCCCCGTGGCGGAAAAGCTCAAGCCCGGCGGCAAGCTGGAAGCCTTTGACAAGATAGCCACCATCGTCCCCCCGGACTCGGAACTGATCGTGCAGGCCACCCTTCCGGACTCCACCGCCACGCCCAAAGTGGGGGAAACCGTCGTCATCAAAGTAACGAACATGCAGATTCCCGGCGTCATCACGGAAGCCAGCCCCATTCCCGGAGCGGACGGCAAGCGCCGCATCATCGTGACGCCCAAGGTTCCCGCCAGCCAGATATTCGCTCCCGGACTGCCCGTCCAGGTGACCATCAAGGATCAGCAGGCCTGATCTCTTTTCCGCGCATGAACAAGGCCGTCCTTTTCCTCTCCGTTCTGAGTGCCTGCACGGCGCTTGGCGCACCCATGCCGGCAGAAGGCGGGGAAAAAAGAGACACCATTCCCATTGAAAAGGTTCCGGACGTGGAGCCCCCCTCCCGGGAAACGCTGGACCAGTCCATACGCAGGGCGGCGGATTTCCTTCTGGCCAGCCAGAACAAGGACGGCTCCTGGGGGGACCACACGCGCACCAAGGGGCTGAATGTGATCTGCCCTTACCCGGAAGGCCCCAGGTCATTCAGGACCGCCTGCACGTCCCTGTGCGTCATCGGCCTGCTCGCCAGTCCGCTGAAGGATGAGCCCGCCGTCAAGGGAGCCGTTGACCGGGCCGTCCAGTACCTGCTTGCCACCCTTCCCCTGCTCAAGCGCGGAGACACGCGCACCGTCCTCGGCGTATGGGGCCATGCCTACGGCCTCTCCGCCCTGTGCCGCGCCGCTGAAAACCTGCCGGAGAATTCCCCGCAATACACGGAGCTCAAGAAGGTGGCCTCCCTGCAGGTGGAGGCGCTGAACTGGATGGCGGACGTCAAAGGCGGCTGGGGCTACTACACCTTTAAAACTTTTTCCAGACGGCCGATGGGGGAACCCACCTCCTTCCTGACGGCTACGGTGTTGATCGCCTTCAAGGACGCCGAACGCGCATTCGGCCTCAAGGCCGATCCCCAGATCGTCAAGCGCGCCGTCGCCAGCCTGGAAAAACAGCGGACCCCGGCCGGGAGCTATGTGTATTCCATATCCCACATGTTTTATCCCGGCAGGCCCATCAACCGCCACACCGGCAGTCTGGCCCGCACCCCCGCCGGAGACCTGGCCCTGATCCAGTACGATCCGGCTTTTGTTTCCAGACGCCAGCTGGAAGACGGGCTGGAACGCATCTGGAGCCGCTCCGGGTGGCTCTCCCTGGCGGTGAAGAAACCCATCCCTCATGAAAGCTTCGCGCAAAATGCAGGCTATTTCTTCTACTACGGGTATTACTACGCCGCCCGCTGCCTTGACCAGGTACCCCGGGAACGGCTGCCGCGCCATGCGGCCCATCTGGCGGACGACATCCTGCCCATGCAGGAGAAGGACGGCTCCTGGTGGGACTATCCCCTCTACAATTATCACAAATTTTATGGCACCGGCTACGCCCTGTTCGCCGTTTCCCGGGTCCGGAGCGCGCTTTATCCCACCACCCCGCCCGCTTCCTGACCATGTTCCGTCTTTTGTTTTCCAGCCTGCTTCTGCTTGCGTCCCTGACTGTTTCCGCCAGAGAACCGGAAACGGTACCCGGCGACCGGAAGGATACCATTCCCATTGCAAAAATTCCGGATATTCCCCCTGCTGAACGCGGACAATTCAGCGCGGCATTCCGCCGCGGCGTGGATTTTTTGCTGGAAAAACAGAACAGGGACGGCTCCTGGGGAGACCACCGGGTGATCGGCACATGGAACATTCTCTGCCCCTATCCGGACGGCCCGCTCACCTTCAAGACGGCGAGCACGGCCCTGTGCATCGCGGGACTTAACGCCACTCCCCTGCGGGACGAACCAAAGGTACGGGAAGCCATGACCCGCGCGGAAGATTACCTGATCCGGACGATGCCCCATTTGAAGCGGGGGGACGCCCTCTGCGTTTACAACATCTGGGCGCATACCTACGTGCTGGACGCCATGAGCATGCGTGCGGCCGGGCTGGACCGCGAAAGCCCGCGCTACAAACAACTCATGGACTGCGCTCGCCTCCAGGTGGACAGGCTCAACGAACTGGCTTCCGCCAAGGGGGGCTGGGGCTATCTCACCTACATCGGATTCAGCAAACGGCCTGCATCGGAACCCACCTCCTTCCTGACCGGGACCGTTCTCATTTCCGCATGGATGGTCGGTAAGACATTCGGCCTCTCCCTGGATGAGAAGGTGTTCAGCCGGGCCCTGAAATTCCTCAAATCCCAGCGTACCCCAGCCGGAACCTATGTTTATTCCCTGAGCCACTCCTATTATCCCGGCAGACCCATCAACCGCCACACCGGCAGCCTGGCCCGCACCCCGGCCTGCGATTACGCCATCAAGCTGTGGGAACCGGAAGATATTTCCATGCTCCAGCTTGTGAACGGACTGGACCGCCTGTGGAGCCGCAGGGGCTGGCTGACCATGGCCCTCCACAAGCCGGTTCCGCATGAAAGCTTCGCACAGAATTCCGGGTACTTTTTCTATTATGGATATTATTATTCAGGAATGTGTCTGGACATGCTGGCCCCCAATCAGGTAAAACGTCATGCGTCTCTGCTGGCCGGCGACATCCTTGCGCGCCAGGGCAGAGACGGTTCCTGGTGGGACTATCCATTGTACAATTATCACAAATTCTATGGTACCGGTTATGCCCTGTACGCCCTTTCCAGAGCATGGGACAAACTGTACGGCCATCCCGACCATTCACTGACCACTTCCGCATCCTCAGAGCCATGACCAATATCATCAAACCGCTGCTGTCCCTCCTCCTGTTTTGCGGCGCCGCCGTCCTTTCCGCGGCGGACACCCCCGTCAAGCACACTTCCTTCAAGCCCGGAGAAATCTGGACGGACAACAACGGCGTCCACATCAACGCCCACGGCGGCGGCATCCTCTACGACAAGGGAACCTATTACTGGTACGGGGAACATAAGGTTGAAGGGGACGCCGGAAACCGCGCCCAGGTGGGCGTGCACTGCTATTCCTCCAAAGACCTGTACAACTGGAAGGACGAGGGAATCGCCCTGAAGGTGGTGGAAGGGGACAATTCCCACCCCATCGCCAAGGGGTGCATCCTGGAACGCCCCAAAGTGGTTTACAACAAGAAGACCAAAAAGTACGTGATGTGGTTCCATCTGGAGCTCAAGGGGAAAGGCTATGGTTCCGCGTATGCGGGAGTGGCGACGGCCACCAAGCCGACCGGGCCGTTCACGTTCCTGAGGGCCGGGCGCGTCAATCCGGGCAAATGGCCTGCGAACATGGACAAGAAGGACCAGACCATGAAAACCTTCAAGGGGGTGCCCGCTCTTACTTCCAGCGCCCTGCCGGAAGGAGTCCGCTCCGAGGACATGTTCAAGAAGGATTTTGAAAAAGGCCAGATGAGCCGGGACATGACCATTTTTGTGGACGACGACGGCAAGGCCTACCACATTTATTCCTCCGAGGAAAACAGCACCACGCACATTGCGGAGCTCACCCCGGACTACACCGGGCACACGGGCAAATTCGTACGCGTCTTCCCGGGACGTTTCATGGAAGCCCCCGCTATCTTCAAGCACAAGGGCAAATACTACTTCATCGCTTCCGGCTGTACGGGCTGGGCGCCCAACGCCGCCCGCAGCGCCGTGGCCAAGCACATTGCCGGCCCGTGGACGGAACTCAAGAATCCCTGCGTAGGGCCGAAGGCGGGCATCACCTTCGGCGGCCAAAGCACTTATGTTCTGCCCGTTCAGGGCAAGCCCGGCAAATTCATCTTCATGGCGGACATCTGGCGGCCCAAGAATGCCATCGACGGACGCTACCTGTGGCTGCCCATCCAGTTTGACGGCGATCAGATCAAGCTGGAATGGAAAGACGAATGGAAATTGGAAGACCTGTAAGAACGCGAATCCGCAACCTGTCTCAAAACTATTTCAAGAATATGAAGAAAACACTTTCAACCGCCTTTTTCTCCCTCTGCCTGTTCTACGGCATGACCGCCCTTTCTCCGGCGGACGTCCCCGTCAAGCACACTTCCTTCAAACCCGGAGAAATCTGGACGGACAACAACGGCGTCCACATCAACGCCCACGGCGGCGGCATCCTCTACGACAAGGGAACCTATTACTGGTACGGGGAACATAAGGTTGAAGGGGACGCCGGAAACCGCGCCCAGGTGGGCGTGCACTGCTATTCCTCCAAAGACCTGTACAACTGGAAGGACGAGGGAATCGCCCTGAAGGTGGTGGAAGGGGACAATTCCCACCCCATCGCCAAGGGGTGCATCCTGGAACGCCCCAAAGTGGTTTACAACAAGAAGACCAAAAAGTACGTGATGTGGTTCCATCTGGAGCTCAAGGGGAAAGGCTATGGTTCCGCGTATGCGGGAGTGGCGACGGCCACCAAGCCGACCGGGCCGTTCACGTTCCTGAGGGCCGGGCGCGTCAATCCGGGCAAATGGCCCCTGAACCTGGACAAAAAGGACCAGACCACGGAGTTCACCAAGGAAATGCCCGACTACGTCCGCATCATCAGGCGTGACTATCCCGGCGGCCAGATGAGCCGGGACATGACCATTTTTGTGGACGACAACGGCAAGGCCTACCATATCTATTCCTCGGAAGGCAACATCACGCTCCACATAGCGGAACTCACCCCGGACTACACCGGGCATAACGGGAAATACGTCCGGGCTTTCGTCAACCGCTACATGGAGGCTCCCGCCATCTGCAAGCACAAGGGCAAATACTACATGATCGCTTCCGGCTGTTCCGGCTGGGCTCCCAACGCCGCCCGCAGCGCCGTGGCCGACCGGATTGCCGGACCGTGGAAGGAACTCAAAAACCCCTGCGTGGGCCCGAAGGCGGGCATCACCTTCGGCGGCCAAAGCACGTACATTCTGCCCGTGCAGGGCAAGCCCGGCAAATTCATCTTCATGGCGGACATCTGGCGGCCCAAAAACGCCATCGACGGACGCTACCTGTGGCTGCCCATGAAATGGGAAGGCGACCAGATCAAGCTGGAATGGAAGGATGAATGGACGCTGGAAGACCTGTGATTGAAGGTCCGCATCCGCGGATGCCGGCTCCTGCTCCCTGCTGAAGGCCGCCTGCCGGGAAACAGCACGGAGAGTTGTTTCCTCCCGCATTTCCGGATGCAGGAAGAAACTGCCGCAGACTCTTTTAAAGAATCCGGCCTGTTCCCTTTTTCAAGGAACAGGCCGGATTCTTTTTTTCAAGGGCAGTAAAAACTGCTGTTAACGGGATTTTCTGCTCGCAATGATGTAATTCCTCATGCGCTGGTCAGCCGGAGTGGTGGGACGCACGCTGGTAACCCACTTGCCGTCCTTGTCCTTCTTTTTCACTTCCGTCCTGTCGCGGTAAAGCTTCGCGGAAAAATTGTCGGAATCCAGAATTACCGGACCTGGGCCCCTGGTGACGAGGGGAGCGGGCGGCACTTCCGCAACAACGGTCAGGGGTTCACGCAGGGATTCGTACCAGTACACCAATTCCTGCTGCCCCTGAGGATTGGCAGGATACGGAACGTATGCGCCGTTATTGGCGGAAACCTTCACATAAGCCGGTTCCGGAAACGTAGTCTGATAAGAAGAAGGGGAACAGGCCCCCAACAGCATAAGTCCGGCGGCGCCGGTAATGATCATGGAATGCAGTTTCATATAAGCATTGGAGTCCCCGCCGGGCGTCACCGTTCAGACGATGAGCGGCAACAGAATGTCACCCATGACGGAACAGACGGCTGAAAATGAACAGGGACAAGCATGAATCGCCGACATTTCCTCATCAGCCCCACGCCGTTTTTCAGTCCGGGCTTCGTACGGAATTCACCGGGGAAATGTTCCGGAAACCATGGAAGCATGCCGTCAAGCCGGCTCCCGGCAGGCGCCTTGTCCGGAAAAGTCTCTATTTGCGGGCAGCCTCCTTCTCTTCTTTCCTTCTTTTCTCCGCTCCGGTCATTCCACCATTCTCCCGGATCAGGGATGCAGCTTCCACATGGCCATGTTCCAGGGCGATGTCCAGTGCGGTCCGCCCTCGCCAGTCTTCCGCATTGATCATTCCCCAACATGTCCCCAGAATCCGGACCATCCCGGAGGAACCCGCCTCGGCGGCCTCCATGAGCGGCGTAACCGCGCCCTTGAGAAGAGCGTGCTGTTCATGCAGCCGGATACGGGATGTCAAAAACCGGAGCGCGTCTTCATCCTGTAACCTGACGGCCAAAAAAACGGCTTGCCACGGAGAGACGGCATCCTCCAAATCCGTGCGCAGTTTTTCCAGATTCTCCGCCAATTCCCCGTATTGCTCCGCCAAAGGCCCTCCGGCGGCGGCCTTGTGCTCCATCGCAAGACGCGCCTCTCCGAATCCGGCAAAGGAACGGGGAGGACATTCAAAACCTTCCGCCCTCCTTTCCGGAGCCAGGCCGGCCAGCGTCATCAAATCCCGGCACCGCTGCCGATACAGCCATGTCCAGTGCGCCGTCATGTAAATGTCAATACCGGAACTCCAGAAATAGATTCCGGGTTGTATCTCGTATTCCACGGACATGATCACATAATACCTCCAGGCACGATCCGCCATTTTCAGTTTTTTCTCCCATCCGGTTTCCATACCGGGCCTGTAGCCGTCCTCTCTCAGCAGAGCTGTCCTGATGCCGTCCAGACGGGCCTCCCAGTAATTCCGGTACTCTATCATCATGGATTTGATGAAAGGATAATCGGACGAACATACGGCCTGCTCCACTCTGTGCAGAACTGGATCATCCTCCTGCCAGCCGGGATGGACGGGAACAGCATCCACCAGGGGATAGGCATGTGTCGCACACGCCGTATCGGCAATGGCCATGACCCTCTCCATCTTTTTAAAAGCCCGGTGCACCAGCACTTCCGCCTCTTCCGTGTCCCTCAGCTTCTCCCCGGATGAAGATTCCTCCAAGTCCGGGTATTCCTGGCGCTTCCGTCCGGCCAGAAGCCACGCCCGGTAAAATTCTTCATCCGCCTGAAGGAATTTCTCCCAAGCGGCCTGCGTCCCCGCCCAGGCAAGCATGACCAGCTCATCCTGCAATTCCTGCATGGGCATTTCATACGCCATGCCTCCTTTGAACGGAATCAGTTCCGCCTTCACAAACCACCGTGAAACCAGCCATGCGACCACGGGAGCATACAGGGAATCCAGCTTTGACTGCCAATAGGCGTCCAGCCTGGCGGCGGCTTCCGCCAGGGCGCGGGCATCCTTCGCTTTCCTGGCGGCATCCACTGCCTGTTCCAGGCGGGCCGCCTCGCGTTCATCCGGTCCGGGAAGCGCCCGTTTGCCATAAGCGGGCATGTATTCCGCAAACGCTTTCAGCGTACCGGAAGGCAGCAGCCATTCATCCATCTTTTGATTCCACTCCTTCCCGGAAGCCCATCCGAATAAAAACAATGCGGCCGCGGCTATCGTCCATAATCTGATTATCATGCTGCCCCGTTCTCTTCCTTCCGGACA
>ERZ1504279.330-NODE-330-length-12456-cov-3.658173_pt1 | contig 12456 bp, 7 predicted proteins | sample MGYA00571871_ERZ1504279 | MGnify/ENA primary metagenome ERZ1504279 (study PRJEB39906, sample SAMEA3182057) | gut metagenome | biome: human; feature: gut; material: Stool; isolation source: human stools | place: Canada | collected 2012-11-26 ... | reverse complement strand
CTCCGTGTACAGGTCCCCAAATCATGGTTGAATCAAAATTTGTCCCCCAAGGATTCGAAGCTCCTACAATCGGATTCTTTTGCTTAAAGTTCGTCATATTCTCTCCTCCCACATAAATAGACCAATGCCGGAACCAGCGAGTAATCTGAGCACTTAACAATTGATAAGACTGGTATCGGGTATTCCACGAAGGAGCACCGTCCGGCAATGTATAAGGGGAGGGCATTCTACCACCACCATTCATCTGCAAAGTCACATCAAATTGCCATAGGCCCAGTGGTGTTTGGTAAGAAGCAGTCAAAAGTCCCTTATATTTTCCGGTAAGAGGACGCTCCAATAATTTCTTATTATAAGTAGTTTTCACATCTGTCCAGCGATAAGCTGCAGTTAATGTAAAACCCTTAAAAAAAGGATAAGTTGCCTCGGCTTGAAAAGTATGAGAATAAGACTTCCCTTCCAAGTTAGCAAAATGTACAATGTGGGGGTCCGTATCCAAATCAATAATCATTTGACGCCTAAAATCAGTGTAATAGTATTCGGTATTCACATTCAAGGTTTTACCGAATACCGGAATATAAAATGAAGAGCTGAAACCATAATTCCATGCTTCTTCCTGATCCAAATCATTATCTATCTTTACTTTACGACTGCTGGCAAGTAAATAATTGTTTTCCGCCAACACATGATTAGTGCGATATCCTTTGCCTACAGACACACGTAGGTTCACCCAATCATCAGGAGCATATTTGATATGAGCACGCGGAGTAACAAAGGTACCATATATATCACTATGATCAGCACGAATCCCTCCCATAAGAATAATTTTATCCTTCCAATTATACGTATACTGCACATAAGCACCAGGCACGGTCTCTTTCTCCTTTCCATATAATAAACCTGTATCATCATTTTCTAAACGATAGGTCTGATTGAAATAATCATAGTTCAAACTTAACCCTGCAGAAATACTGTTACGCTCATCGAAATTCGTTTCGAACATTAATGAAGTATACAAATTCTTCTGGTCCACATTATATAATTTATAACCGTATCCTGCATCCTGCTTATGCAAAGATCCCGAGAGAATCAAAGCCAAGTTAGTTCCCTTTTCCTTATCAAAAATATAAGCATTTTTAGTAAATGCCTCATAACGATCCGTATGGATACCTATTTTATAAAGTTCCCTACCTACAAAGCCACCAACAGAATTATCCATATGTAAATGAGTAGCTTGTCCGCTTGTACGATCCTCTTTCATTGCTTTGACAGAAGCCTGAAATACATACTGATCTCCCATCCAAGCCCAACGGTTCTGAAGATTATATTGCTCTACTTTAGGCATATCCAAGAATCCATCTCCATTATCATCATGCGACCTAGTACTATTTTCATAATGTGCCAATACTCCAGTACTCAGTCGGCTATTCAAATGTACATTAGCATCAAAATTAGCCTCATACTTCTCTTTACTGCTAGCAAAAAGATTGACATTCAAGGACTGGGTAGTTTGAGGCTTCTTAAATTCAACATTTATCTGTCCGGTAATCGCCTCATAACCATTCTTTACAGATGAACTACCCTTGGACACCTGTATGCTTTGCATCCATGGGCCGGGAATATACCCCAAAGCAAAAGGAGCGGATGCTCCACGATAATTAGGAATATTCTCTGTCAGCATTTGTACATAAGTTCCCGAGAGCCCCAACAATTTAATTTGTCTGGCCCCTGTGGCAGCATCAGCATAGCTTACATCTACAGAAGGGTTTGTTGTGAAACTTTCACCCAAGTTACAACAAGCCGCCCGAGCCAGTTCCGCACTTGAAATCATATCCTGATTCAACACACTGGAACGGGATTTTACAACTCCTATCTTACGTTCCACCACTTGGACCTCATCCATCATTACACTACCTTGTAATATGATAGCCAGCTCCTTATGATCATTTTCAACCACAATCGTATCATTCTCATATCCTATAAAACTTACGACCAATTTTTTTGCACCAACAGGCTGTTCAATAGTAAATGCCCCATTCTCATCTGTGACAGTTCCATTTGTTGTATTTATCCAAAAGACATTGGCAGCAACAACAGGTTCACCTTGGTTGTCCTTCACCATTCCTTTTACTTGAGCGCTTACAGGCATCAAATGCCACAGAAAAGCACCTAAGAAAACTATAAATTTCATGTTTTTATTTTTCTTTATCTGTTACACACTTATACAAATTTAGCAATTCCTCCCTACTCAAAGAGTTATCTTACTAAATCAAAAGTGTACAAATAAGATTCAAATACCCTCTTGGAGGCTGTCGACACAATGAGGTATCCGTATAGCAGCTCTCCTTTTTTACAGAAGACAACAGATCGAAGTTTATACTGTATGCATTGAATATCAAATGAATAACGGACAGTGTTACGTTGTCCAAATGAAGTGATGTACCTAAAACAGGCAAGTTAATTTTCTGGATTTTCACGCTAGAACAAGGAACATCTGATGACTTCCGCTCCATCATCTTGTCATGATGGCAAGAACATCCCGAACCAGATTTCACGTTTTTATTTCCAACATCACCACATCCGCAAGTACATCCATAATTGGAAATATCCACCACTGTCAATAATGCCGCATCCTTATCAGCGCACTGATAGCAACGGGACTGCACAATAGGTATTCCGACTCCCATATATATAATCATGGAAGAAAGAAAGATTGAGAATAATATGTAATGAAACTCTTTCATTGTTCAAATTGCAGTCCACCAATGTCATATACTACATTCGGGTACAAAGATAACGACTTTTTTCTTTTGCTCCCAAACGGCATTTAGCCAATATTCCCTAAATTCTATCCCTGAAGAAAACAAATATTGTATAAATACTATATAATCCCGTGATTATCCGTATCTTTGTAACGAATTAGATATTTGAAAATAAATGAAGACATTTGAAGAGTTAGGCGTTTCCCCGGAAATACTAAAAGCGATTAAAGAAATGGGATATGAGAATCCCATGCCGGTACAAGAAGAAGTAATACCGTATTTATTGGGAAACGGCAACGACGTAGTAGCCCTAGCACAAACAGGGACTGGAAAAACAGCCGCATTTGGTCTGCCGCTTATCCAAAAAATTGAAGTAAAAAAACGTGTGCCTCAAGCACTTATATTATGCCCCACACGTGAGTTATGCTTGCAGATCGCAGGTGATCTGAATGATTATTCCAAGTATATTGATGGACTGAAAGTCCTTCCTGTATACGGTGGCTCATCCATCGAAAGCCAGATACGCATGTTGAAGGCAGGTGTACACATTATTGTAGCCACTCCCGGACGACTGATTGACCTGATGGAAAGAAAAGTCGCCAAACTGGAGACCATTGCCGATGTAGTAATGGACGAAGCTGACGAGATGCTGAATATGGGATTTACCGACAGCATCAATGCTATTCTTGAAAAGGTTCCCGAAGACCGGAACACTTTGATGTTCTCAGCTACCATGAGTCCCGAAATCTCGCGTATTGCAAAAAAATACCTGCACGATGCGAAAGAGATTACAATCGGTACTAAGAATGAAGGCAGCAAGAACGTAAACCACATTGCCTATCTGGTACACGCCAAAGATAAATATGCTGCATTGAAGCGTATCGCGGATTATTACCCACAAATTTACGGTATCATTTTCTGCCGTACCCGTAAGGAAACTCAGGAAATAGCTGATAAATTGATTCAAGATGGTTATAATGCAGATTCTCTACACGGCGAGCTTTCACAAGCACAACGTGACTTGGTGATGCAGAAATTCCGTCAACGTCATTTACAGCTTCTGGTTGCTACAGATGTAGCTGCCCGCGGTTTGGATGTAAATGATTTGACACATGTCATTAATTATGGCCTGCCCGATGATATAGAAAGCTATACTCACCGTAGCGGACGTACAGGACGTGCCGGCAAAACCGGTATTTCTATCGCTATCATCAACCTGCGTGAAAAAGGAAAAATGCGCGAGATAGAACGTATCATCAACAAGAAATTTATCATGGGTGAAATGCCTAGCGGTAAACAAATCTGCGAACAACAATTAATCAAACTGATCGATGATATAGAAAAGGTAAAAGTGAACGACGAGGAAATCGAGTCCTTCCTACCCGGTATCTATCGCAAACTGGAATGGCTTTCGAAGGAAGACCTGATAAAGCGTGTAGTATCGATGGAGTTCAACCGCTTCTTGGAATATTACAGCAACGCTCCGGAAATAGAAACTCCCAGCATGAACGACCGCCGTAGCGAACGTGAACCGAAAGGACGCAAAGACCATGGTAGCGCCCGTGAAAAGACAGAACGCAAGGCCGAGAAAGGATATACCCGCCTGTTCCTGAATGTGGGAAAGACAGATGGTTTTTATGCCAATCAAATCATTGAACTGATTAACCGCAACATGAAGAAGCAACGTACCACCATCGGGCGAATAGATCTGATGCAGAATTTCTCTTTCTTCGAAGTAGCAGAAAATCAGGCACAGGACGTGATTAAAGCATTGAACAAGGTTAATCTGAATGGCGGCCGGAAAATTGTAGTAGAAGTTGCCGGTGACAATAATGGCAAAAACGACAATGGCGAACGCAGGAGCAGTGCGGCAAGGAATGCTTCATTCGGCAAAAAAGGTGACAGGTCCAATAAAAAAACGACCTCAAAAGAAGGAAAAACTAGCCGTGCGGAACGTGGCTACATTGAAGAACGAGGCCCCAAAACGAAAGACGACTGGAAACAATTCTTTAACAGCGATAACAATAAGAAAAAGAAATCCAAGAAATAAGGAATCCAACTTAATGAAAGAGGATTGGACATAGTAGAAATATGCAAATAACATCCACTTCTCTTGAATAATAGCGGAGTATGCGGAATTGAAACAACCTGTCATTTCAAGGATATTCGGCAAATAATATAATAAACCCAACAGATTTATTATATTATTTGCCGAATATCCTTGTTTACATCGAATTAATATTAACAGATTTTTTACTATCTTCCAGATGAAAGATTATATGATAAGCTATCTATCGGAACTTTGACATACCCAAGCTTCCTGTCATTTCATATTTTTCTTTTAGTCTGTCAATTTCAGTTCATCGACCAAACGGGAAGCTTTCCCATATTTTTCAATCATGTAAAGAACATAGCGGATATCCACCCCGATACAACGCTGCAAATTAGGTTCAAAAACAATATCTCCACTCATTGCTTCCCAATTCCCGTCAAAAGCAAGACCTATTAATTCCCCTTTTCCATTAAACATTCCACTACCGGAATTCCCTCCTGTAATATCATTATCCGAAATAAAGCAAACATTCATATTACCATCCCCAGCAGCATAACGTCCGAAATCCTTCCTTCTCAAGCATTCGACTACAGAAGGAAGCACATCGAAATCACTATCTCCCTTATACTGCCTTATCTTGTCAAAAATTCCTTTTGTCGTGGTAAAATAAGAATACTCAATAGCATCTTTCGGTGAGTAACCACCCACCATGCCAAAACTCAGACGCATAGTAGAATTAGCATCCGGATAAAACACCCTATCTGCCTCCATCTCACGCATTGCTTCATTCAGCAAACGTTCATTTTTCTCAATATTCATACTAGCTTCTTCCACCGACTGATTGAATTCATAAAATTTCACCAACATATCGATGGCAAAAGAAGCCGCAGGGTCATCAAACAAGACATAAGTGGTATCTCCTCTCACTACCTGTTCAAAACCATGTGGTGTCTTTAAAGAGGAACGAGTATACAAATCATCTACATAAGCTTGGTAATCACCTTTAAAATCTTTCTCTATCAATGAATAAACATCAGGTAAAAATTCCTTGCCTACCTCAGTTGCATATTCTTTCAACATAGCCACAAAGACTTGTTTATCCACACTTATATCCATATTGGCATAAATCTCCAACAATTGCCGCATATTACGCTCCAAATCACTCTCCTCTGCCTCAAAATCAAAATTCAGTACAGCTAAGGCTGCCGTAATCAACTCCGGTCCATTGGCAAATGTTTCTCCAAAATATGCCATAGCCCGTGCCGCATTTCTACGATTACGATAATTTAACTCCAGTTCAGTCAAAACCCTTGCATATTTGCTTCGTTTATCAGGTTCCCGACGAACCCATTCTTGCAATTGGCACTCCAAAGCTTGTTTTTTCTCTATCACTTTCAATTCTTTTACCGCTTGATTCATCCCTATACTATTCTTCCAATAGTTAGAGCTTTGTGCATACTTGGAAGCATATTTAATGCGGATATCATCACTTTTTTCCATTGCATTTTTCCAAATAGCTTGCTTGATGGTACGAACATTAATCATGGCGGCATTATCCGTATTGACTCTTTCGTCTATCCCAAATGAAGATAAATACCTGCTGGTAGAACCGGGATATCCCATAGTCATGCAAAATGATCCCTGTTCATACCCTCCCAAAGAAACAGGAGCAAAATAATCCGGATGATAAGGCACATTCTCCGGAGAATAAGCTGCCGGTTGATTATTCTGATCAGCATAAATACGGAAGACAGAGAAATCCCCGGTATGGCGGGGCCATACCCAATTATCTGTATCTCCGCCAAACTTGCCTACAGAAGAGGGAGGAGCAAATACCAAACGAACATCATAATAATCCTTATACACAGATAGATAAAACTCATTGCCACCATAAAAAGGAGTTATCTCAGCACGCAGCAACGTATCATTCGCCACAGCTTCCTGAGCAATCAATGTGGAAATAGAATCTACAATCAGTGCACGGTCATTTTCCTTTGTTCCGACTGGAATAGCTTGCAACACACGCTCCGTCACATCCTCTGTGCGTATCAGAAAACTGACAAATAAATCCGGATTAGGAAGCTCCTTACTTAAGGAATCGGCTACAAAACCATCTCGCAAATAATCATGCTCCACAGAACTATGCTGCTGAATGGCATCATACCCACAATGGTGGTTAGTAAAAACCAAACCATCCGGAGATACAACAACACCCGAACAAAAACCTCCAAAACTAACAACAGCATTAGCCAATGCTTTTCCACCAGGATTATACAATTGTTCAGATGAAAGTTCCAACCCCATTTCTTTCATCACTTGTTGAGTTTGTTTGCTAAGACAACAAGGAAGCCACATTCCTTCACTACCCCATATATATAAAGGTAGGAAGACTAGCAGCAACAGTAGTTTTTTCATGGTTTTATTCTACAATTAATTTAAGTTTTTTTGCTCCGACACGTGCTTTCAACCATTCGGATATTTTTTCTTGTTCTTTCTCAATGGGTCTTTTACTGAATTTCATCAAGACTATTGTCAATGTATCCGTTTTAGTTGAGTCCACCTGTAATTCCACAGTCTTTGCCATAGCTATGGCTTCTACTGTAGGATAAAGTACTTTAAGTTCAGGAATTATTTTTTTATCTACAGTATTATATGCAGCATATACTTTAAGCTCGTTTTCCAAAGACTTAATTCTCTCCTGCTGCTCCAGTAAACGTTTTTCACTATTCTTATAGAAATCCTCCATCACTTGGGCCTTTATACTACCAATATCCATCGCATCATTATTCATTCCTTGAAGAATAACTAGTTTAGTACCTGCCAAATTAAAATGTTTCAAATTATCCCTTGCGGTTGCTATTTCTGTTTCCGGGACCTCATTGCCTATTAGCACAACACGTATTTCCTTCTTCTCAAAAGAAATCTTCCGGTCTATTACTTGAGTATTATTAAAATCCAATTCTTCATTAATAAAATTATTGGCAGAGGCCTCATAAATAGTGCTTTTCACAATACCATAAGTCAAATAAATAGCAGGACACATGGTGGCTAAAGTAATAACAATGATATATTTTTTGACTAATTTTTCGCGCTCCTTATCCACAAATTCCTTACGTTGGAAATGCATGACACGTATCCCGATAAAAGTAGCCAAACTGATAAATACTGAATTAATAAAATACAAATAGAATGCACCTAAAAAATAAAGTAAATTTCCGGTAGCAAGCCCGAATCCAGCAGTACACAAAGGCGGCATCAAAGCCGTAGCAATAGCAACCCCTGGAATTACATTCCCTTTCTCCTTTGTAGACAAAGCGATTATACCGGCTAAACCACCGCACAAAGCTATAAGCACATCATATATGGTAGGAGAAGTACGTGCCAGCAACTCCGATTGTACTTCATCCAACGGAGTCAGCGAAAAATAAAGGGTAGCTGTAATCACACTAAATACAGTTGCCACCAAATAACTTTTTAGAGAACGCTTCAACAATTCAAAATCATTCTGTCCAATAGCTAACCCTACTCCCATTATCGGTCCCATCAGCGGAGATATCAGCATGGCACCAATAATAACTGCCGTAGAATTCACGTTCAAGCCCAATGAAGCTATAAAAATTGCGAAAATAAGAATCCACAAATTAGTTCCTTTGAACTCAACACCATTACGAATACTTTCTACAATCAAGGCTTCATTGTCCTTATCCTTGCGCAAATCAAGATATTCACTAAAGAACTGCTTTATATAGGGCACATTCTTTAAATTATTCTTCAGGTCACTCATTGCTATTTCTTTATGTATCGGTTTATAACAGGTATTTGCTGTAAGGGGAAATCCGTTTTCACAATATATGCCACAAACAATAACAACAGTAATGTACGAACACCCAACAACAAGAATATATTTTGAATAGGAAGATAAACTGAAACAATGTAAAGTATCAGCGCTAACGCCACATAGTTACCTATCGCTTTCAAATCATAATTAATAGGATATTTTTTCTGCCCTACAAAATAAGAGAGAAGCATAGCTACTCCATATCCGGCAAAACCCGCCCAAGCACACGCCATATAGCCAAATACCGGAATAAGAAAAATATTTATCAGAATAATGATACTGCATCCCACCAGTGAAAAATAAGCTCCCCATTTTGTTTCATCAATCAGTTTATACCAAAAAGAAAGATTGAAATAAATACCCATAAACATCTCGGCAGCCATGACAATAGGTACAACCTTAAGCCCTACCCAGTAATCACGCCCTAAAATATAACGCAGTATATCAAGGTAAAACATAACAGCCAAAAAAGCCAGCAAAGTGAAGATAATGAAAAACTTCATCGCTTTGGCATACATTTCCCGACTATCCTTTTCTTTACTCTTACTAAAAACAAACGGCTCGTATGCAAACCGGAAAGCCTGTGTCAGCATGGCCATGATCATAGCTATCTTACTGGCTGCTCCATAAATACCCAACTGGATAGTCGCCTCCGCCTTATCAGGATAAACAAACGGAAAAATAATTTTATCAGCTACCTGATTTAAGATTCCGGCAATACCCAGAATCAGAATCGGGAAAGAATAATGCAGCATACGCCGCAACAACTCCCTGTCCAGCACATATCTGAAGCCCACCAATTCTTTCCACATACATAGCATCACCAAAGAAGTACAAGCCAAATTTATAGCAAAAGCCACTCCGACATTCTCTCCCTTCATACCTACAAAATAAGCGATATTCAAGACAATGCTAGCAAAAATGAACAACAATTTCAATGCAGCAAACTTAACAGGGCGTTTCTTATACCGCAAATAAGCGAAAGGAATAGCTTGGAAAGCGTCCATTGCAACTACAATCAGCATCATCCCCATATACCACGGATGCTCTCCATATCCCAAGAAACCTGCTATGGGATACAGAAAAGAAAGACAAACAATTAAAAACAAGACCGCAGTCGCCCCCACCGAAAGCAAAGTAGTGGAATAGACACGCATCGGATCATCCACCCCCTTATTGGCAAATCGGAAAAAGCCGGTTTCCATACCATATGTTAAAAGCACCATCAACAAGGCAGTTATAGCATACATATTGGTAATGACACCATAGCCCCCCGATTCCACAGGCAAAGCGTTGGTATATATCGGTACTAACAAATAATTCAGGAACCGCCCGATGATACTACTCATCCCATATATGGCTGTTTCCTTGGCTAATGCTTTTAATCCTGCCATCTTCTAATCATCAAATAATGTCTTCTGACTATTATAAATGCTCCGTCCCAAGTGTATATAGGCCAGTTCCGTGACCTCACGTCCACGCGGAGTACGTTTTAAGAAACCTTCTTTAATCAAAAAAGGTTCATAAACCTCCTCTATTGTTCCGGCGTCTTCACCCAAAGCGGTTGCAATAGTAGTCAGCCCCACAGGACCTCCCTTAAACTTATCTATAATAGTACATAAAATCTTGTTATCTATCTCATCCAGTCCATATCTGTCAATGTTCAAGGCTTCTAAAGCAAACCGGGCAATTTCCACATCAATCCTTCCGGAACCTTTCACCTGGGCAAAATCACGGACACGCCTCAACAACGCATTTGCAATACGGGGCGTTCCACGGCTGCGCGAAGCAATCTCACCCGCTGCTTTCATGTCACAAGGCACATTCAATATATTAGCAGAGCGACGGATAATGCTTGTCAATACATCATCGTCATAATACTCCAAATGAAGATTAATTCCAAAACGGGCACGCAAAGGCGCAGTCAGCAACCCACTCCTGGTAGTGGCTCCAACCAAAGTAAACGGACTCAGCTCCAACTGGATACTACGCGCCGAAGGTCCCTTGTCTATCATTATATCAATACGATAATCCTCCATGGCAGAATACAGATATTCTTCTACCACAGGGCTCAACCGATGTATTTCATCAATAAAAAGCACATCATTGGGTTCCAAGCTGGTCAGTACTCCCGCCAAATCCCCCGGTTTATCCAGCACCGGTCCTGAGGTTACTTTAAAACCTACTCCCAGTTCATTGGCAATGATATTACTTAAGGTCGTCTTGCCCAAGCCAGGAGGTCCGTGCAAAAGAACATGGTCTAACGCCTCGGCCCGCAGACGCGCCGCCTTGACAAAGATGCGCAGATTATCTACCACCTTATCCTGCCCGCTAAAATCTTCAAAATTCAACGGACGTAAGGCATTCTCAAAATCGCGTTCTTTAGTTGTGAGCTGTTGCTCGCGTATATCAAAATTTTCTTCCATTTTTTTGTTTATGACACAAAGGTACAAAAGATATTATTATTATAGAAAGAAAGATGGAGGAATTCATTTTCAGTCCCTCTATGGTCCTTCTTTTCAACATTATTATTGTATTAATTATTATTCATTATGGGAATTACATTAGGAAAGAAACAATTGAACAAAGGAAGAGTTTCGCTTTATTTAAATTACAGTTATAACGGAAAACGCCGCAAAGAGTATTTGGGTATCATTCTGGATGCTCCTACCAGTGCAGAGCGAAGAGCGGAGAACAAAAACAAGATACTAATTGCCAGGCAGATAAGAGCAAAAAAGGAACTAGAATTCTTATCCGTTGAATATCATCTGAACGATATAGAAAATACATTCGATGATATACTTCCAACAGATAAAAGCAATGTTCCCGATTTCTATATTCTGATAGGACAATTCCTGGATACCTATCACAAAAAGGACAAGAAAATGGTTAGGGCATGTATCACCCATCTGCGACTGTTTACAAGAAAGAAAAGCTTACCTGTAACCCTTCTCACAAAAGATTTTTGTATAAACTTTCTTGAGTATCTCAGGGATCATCTCCGAGGCAACACTCCCATCGGATATTTCAAGAAGTTCAGAATGTGCATTAATAAATGTATAGAAAAAAAGTTAATGACATCTAATCCTACAGATGGTATCCGCCTGATGCAGTTTGATGAAGTAACCAAAGCAATCCTCAGTTTAAAAGAGATTCAGAAACTTGCTATCACTCCATGCCCCAACAACGAAGTAAAAAGGGCATTCTTGTTTTCTTGCTATTGCGGGCTGCGCTGGTGTGATGTACATCAACTGCAATATAAAGACATAGATTTCTCATCAAACCGCCTTACTATTCTGCAACAGAAAGTACAGTCACACTCCAAAAACGCAATCTTGCATCTAAACTTAAACCACACTGCCATCAAACTCCTACAAAGGCATAAAGGCATTAATGAGGACTTGGTATTCGGGCTCCCCTCCTATTCTTACACACTAAGGATTTTAAACAAATGGGTAAAAAGAGCTAATATACACAAACACATTACCTTCCACTGTGCCCGACACTCATTTATCACCAACATTATGGCAAATGGAGCTAATATCAAAACAGCCGCCAGTCTTGCAGGACATTCTACTACCCGGCACACTGAAAAATATGTTCATATCATAGATGAACTCAAACAAAAAGCAGTAGATAGTTTACCGGATATTATTGTCAATTATAAATAAAAAAGAACCTGAAATGGCCCTTACATCATTAAAGTTGTCACACATACAACTGGTATTCAAACAATTAGTATTACTGTATAGTATCCGGCACGAATACGACCTACCTGAGTAATGCGGTGAACAACTACTTCGGAT
>ERZ1504279.288-NODE-288-length-13529-cov-3.996734_pt1 | contig 13529 bp, 6 predicted proteins | sample MGYA00571871_ERZ1504279 | MGnify/ENA primary metagenome ERZ1504279 (study PRJEB39906, sample SAMEA3182057) | gut metagenome | biome: human; feature: gut; material: Stool; isolation source: human stools | place: Canada | collected 2012-11-26 ... | reverse complement strand
ATTTTAATATTTATAAATATAAAATCATAAAATAGCAATAATAAAGAAAGAAAACAAAAATACAAGCAAGATATCAAGGCCTTAAAAGACAGATATACGAAAAAAGAAAGAAAACAAAAGATTTATCTAACCTAATAAGTTTACGATTGAAACCAAACAGATTCAATAATTTGATATAACATCAACCTTTAAGAACAAATAGTGAGTTAATAAAGAAGCAAAAATGAAAAACATGAAGAAAAATCCAAAACAAAACAGGGAAAGCAGCCTTATGCGTAGTCCCCTTATTTTAGGATTATCAATGGTCCTATGCATACCGGTTGCCTATTCGCATGCAAAGTCAAGTAACATAGTGAACAATGAATCGGTTCAATCGATCCTGCAAGGACGTACTATCAAAGGTCAAATTATTGATGAGAACAATGAACCTTTAATTGGAGTATCCGTCACTGTAAAAGGCGCAAATACTATAGGAACCATCACTGACTTTGACGGAAATTATACATTGGATGTACCCGCAGGAAAAAACAGTCTTGAAATATCTTATATAGGATATAAAACCCAAGAAATAACCATTGGCAAAAACACACAATTGAATATCAAAATGCAGCCTGATACTCAAACATTGGATGAAGTGGTAGTGGTAGGATACGGCACTGTAAAAAAGAGAGATTTGACTGGAGCTGTTGCTTCCGTAAAAAGTGAGGATATTGTCCGAATGCCAACCAGCAATGTACTAGAGGCTATTCAAGGACAGGTGGCAGGTTTGGATATCACTCGCAGTAGTGGAGAAGCCGGTTCCGGAGTGAACATGACCCTACGTGGCACACGCTCCATCAATGGTGACAATAGCCCGTTATTCATCATTGACGGCATGGAAGGCTCTTACGATGAATTGAATCCGAATGATATCGCTTCTATTGAAGTACTGAAAGATGCCTCCTCTACAGCTGTTTATGGTGCTGCCGGAGCAAATGGAGTTATCATCATCACCACCAAAACTCCTAAAAAAGATAAATTCTCCATCGATCTGGATGCCTACTATGGTTGGAATGTCATCTCCAGCTTCCCCGAAGTAAATCGTGGAGAGGATTACATTAACTTCCGCAGAGAAGCACAAAGAACGGTAGGTGCCTGGAACAGCCCGGCCGATGACGGGAATCTTTTTCCCAGCTATATGCAAAAATATATAGACAACAATCAATGGGTGGACTGGTTTGATTTAGCTTCACAAACCGGTATCACCAATAGCTACAATCTAAGCACATCTTATTCTAATGACCGGGTCACCTCTTATTTTTCTTTAGGATATTACAATTTGGAAGGATTATTGAAAGGAGACGAACTGGAACGCTACTCGGCACGTGCCAAAATAGATTTTAAAGCCAATGAAATGGTAAAATACGGACTAAACCTATATGCCATGTATTCTGAAAATGACAAGCGTTACAGCCGTATATGGAACCGTATTCTCTGTATGCCACCATTGGGTACTCCTTATGATGAAGACGGCAATCTGGTAGACTACCCGTTGGGAGACGGCAACATGAATCCTTTGGCGGATATGGGAGAAGACCAATATGTAAATAATGTGAAGACATTGAGCGTAGCCCCACAGATTTATGTAGAATTGACTCCACTAAAAGGACTTTCATTCAAAAGTCTGTTAGGCGGATATTTCCGGAATGTGAAAGAAAGTAAGTATACCGGCACAAAATCATATCAGGGACTAGAAAGCGGACTAGTTCAGGCCACTATCCCAAACACCTTCACTTATAATTATAAATGGCAGAATATTCTGACTTATAACTTCAAAATAAAAGAGGATCACGATTTCACAATAACCGGAGTCACTGAATGGTCAAAAGACCAAAAAGAAAAAGCGACCGCCACTGCCAACAAATTTGATACGGATTCTTATCTATACCATAATTTAGGTGCCGCAACCGGTACACCCACAGTTTCTTCTTCTTATGTAGGTAGCCAAAAAAATGTCCTATGTCGCCCGCATTAACTATAGCTATAAAGGACGTTACCTATTGACATTAAGCAGCCGCTGGGACGGTTCATCCATCTTGGCAGATGGAAACAAGTGGGATATGTTCCCCGCAGGAGCTATTGCCTGGCGCATTAGTGATGAACCCTTCATGCAGAATGTAAAAGCTGTTTCCAATCTGAAATTACGCGCCAGTTACGGTGTCACCGGTAATGCCGGTGCTTCAGAATACGCCACATTAGATTACAGCCGCACAGGCATTATCGGATTTCAAGATGTAGGAGTCCCTTATAGCGGTTATTCCCAATCCATCGCCAACAAGAGTCTGGGATGGGAAAAATCTTATATGACAGATCTGGGATTCGACTTGGGATTATTCAGTGACAGACTGAACGTGGCGTTCGACTGGTACCGGACAGATACTAAAGATATTTTATTCGAGAAAAACCTGCCCTATGCAACGGGAGGTTATGGCTCCTCTCCTTTCAAAATATGGTCTAATGTAGGCGAAACACGTAATACAGGTGTGGAATTAAGCATTACCAGCCGTAACTTTGTCGGACCTAAATTCCAATGGAGCACCACACTGGCATTCTCAACCAACAAGGAAGAAGTGATAAAAACAACCAGCGAAGGCCCGCTTCAGTTCGGAGACTACTACCTGATTCCCGGTGAGGCAATCAAAACTTATTACGGATACAAGTATGCCGGAATATGGGGTACAGCCGAAGCAGAAGAAGCAGCCAAGTACAGTCAGAAACCCGGACAAGTCCATATCGCAGAAAATGGTACTCCCGATTACAAACTGAATGCGGATGACTATTATGTTCTAGGAAGCGCTACACCGAAATGGTCGGGCAGTTTACTTAATAATTTCAATTATAAGAATTTCGACCTAAGCATTTTGTTGATTGCCCGGTGGGACTGGACAATCCCTTACGGTCTGACCGGATGGTATCGTACAGACGGTCTGACGCCTTCACCTACTGTATGTGACTACTGGACTCCTGAAAATCAAAGTGCCCGCTATCCCCGTCCGGATGCAAGTATTACAAACGGACAGGACCCGTATCAACAATGGGCTAATTATTTTGATGGTTCCTACTTGAAAGTAAAAACTATTTCACTAGGTTATACATTTCCCAAAAAATGGTTGGATGCCGTAAAGATTAACAAAATGCGTATATATTTTACCGCAAACAATCCGTTCATTTTTACAAAGTGTGACTACTTACAAAACTATGATCCCGAAAAGGGAGGAAATGATGACGACGCACCGTTGTCTAAACAATACGTATTTGGCGTTAATATCTCATTCTAAAAACTTATACTGATGAAAAAACATAAATTACTCTCTATATCAGCCGTAATCATGATGTTGTCTGTCTACGGCTGTAGCCTGGATGAATTTAATCCCTCCGGCATCTCTACAGAACAAGAATGGTCTACCCCGGCAGGCTATGAAAAGAAAGTGAACGACTGTTACTTTGACCTGGTCCGCATAGTTTATGGTCAGGCAGAAGACACCTATCTAATGGTTGCAGAAGGTGGAACAGACATTTGGCAAGATACGAATCCCGATGGTACCAACGGTAACTGGAGCAAACTACTCCGTTATGAAGATTACGGTGCTTCCAACGGTATGTTGAATGAAGGATATGCGGGTTTCTATGGTATATTGAGTGCATGTAATGCAGCTGTCCATTATGCCGACAAAGTGGAAGGTCTAAGCGAAACAAGAATCAACGAGTTGGTCAGCGAAGCAAGGTTTATCCGTGCCCATGCCTTATATAATATTGTAGAGCAATGGGGAGGTAAATACCTGCCATTGGAGCCTATGAACAGTCCTATTTCCGTTCTTCCTTGCAGTTCGGTTAATGATTTTTATAAAGTAATTCTGGAAGATCTGGAATTCGCCATGAAAAATCTTCCTATCACACAGGAAGTAAAAGGGCACGTGACACGTGCAGCCGCTTATCATTTATATGCCAAAGCCTGCCTCACCTTCTCGACCTACACAGATGGTTTAGGCAATACTACTGCCTTGACGGAAAGCGAAAGTAAAGCCTATCTGGAAAAAGCGAAGACAGCGGCAGATTATCTGATTCAAAATGCAGGCTCACTGGGGGTCAAGCTCTATGATAACGTAGAAGCTGTATTTGATGAGAACAATAACAAAAATAATGAAGAAGCACTGTTTATTGTCTGCCACTCTACCATTACGGCTTATAATCCTCGTGGAAACTATTTCAACCGTGTATGGAAACACTCCGAAGCATACAATAACAATACCTCAGGTATCTATCTTTCGGGCATGACACCCAGTTACGCCACAAATATCAACGGATACGAAGTTCCCAAACTGGCTAAAGGTAACTGCTATATGGAACCAAGCAAGTATATGCTTGATCTATATGGAGAGAAAGACGGTCGCTATAAAGCTTTCTTCAAAGACACTTATTATGTGAATAACGCTACGAACAGTACCAAGAACGGATATACATGGAACGAAGCCGATGCACAAAGATACGGTCTATCCACCAGCAGAGTCGGTAATTCTGCCTATGATATCACTTTAGGAGATACGGCTGTCTATTTATCTCGTAAGACCTATACACAAGCCGAAAGAAACGCTTGCCGCTATGCCATTTTCAACTTGGAAGACAACTATGCCGACACAAAAAGTCCTCTGAAGTTTTTCCCAAGTCTGAAGAAAGCAGATTGTCCTAGCCTATATGCCGGTTCAAATGCCTCCAAACCTTATTCCTCAGCAGACTGTATTGTTTATCGTTTAGGAGAAACCTACTTGCTATCAGCCGAAATTGACTGGAGATTAGGCAACAACCAAAGTGCTGCCGAAAGACTGAACATACTTCGGAACCGTGCCTGTAAAGGACATGACCATAGTATGGATATCACAGCTTCGGAAGTTACCCAAGATTTCTTGTTGGATGAATATGCGCGTGAAATGATAGGTGAATGGAACCGTTGGATGACCTTGAAAAGATTCCGTGCTTTCGAGAGCCGTATCACAAAAGCTAACCCGCAAATCACAAAATTCGATAAGAACATTCACTATTTACGCCCCATTCCCACAGCCGAATTATTGCTGATTGATAATGCTAATGAATATCAGAATCCGGGATATTAACCGGTAATGGCAAATATCATTAATAAAAAGACAGCTTGGATAAAATTCACTATCCAAGCTGCTTTTTTAAGAGGGATACTTCACTTACTGAACCATCCCCCTTCTGACCTTAAATTATTCACAAAAGGGCTACCGCAAATAAGCAAACAATAATTATCAGCTTTCTTTTTGAACGAACCTATATTACTTAAAATTCAAATATTGCCGGTTTCCCGATACCCCATTCTGTTTTGCAGGACAGAAACGGAAGGAGAACGACATACGTTCAGCCGGAATCAAATAAGGCTGATGAGGATAAGCCCCCCAACTGGTATCACCACCCACTCCCATCTGTTTCAGGTCAATGTTCCATGTCACCATATCCTTGAACTGGATATCAGATAAATGACGCTGCGATTTACGAAGACCTGGCTCATCTAAATCTTCTGTAGGGAACAGATAAGCACTGGTGCTGACATAAGGCTGTCCGACAACCATCAATCCCTGTCCGGCGGTATCTGTCAGGCTCATCCAACGGACTTCAGTCTTATTACCGTTTTCCTGCGGACGGTCATACGGGAAATACTGATCGGCCACACTTCCCTTGTACAGACCTACATAAGAAGAAGTATTCCGGTCTATATAATTCTCATGAGGACCACGTCCCAGCCATTCCATCTGACTAAACTGCCTGTTCAGTGTAATACTAACCCCCATCCGAGGCAATAAAGGCAATGTATCGTTACCCGGAATGAAAGTACAGTTCACATCCAAATACCCTTTTCCCGAAAAATGATAGGTAACGATAAAATCAGACTCTCCTACAGGCAACTTATAATGAGAAACAACCTCATAAGCTTCTTTACCCAACGCCTTTTGTTTCATGGACAACAGTTTTGCCTGACGCCCCGCATCACGCCACGGACGCAAGGTTTTATTCATGCCATTTCCCATATCATTATCCGTCACAGGACGCCAGAAATTAGGACGTAAAGCTTCTTTTATCAGTTCCGTACTTCCCTCTTTATAAGAAATCAAAGCACCGGTTTCCTTATCAAAACCTACGCTCAGATTACCGGCTGTAAGTGTCAACAACGAAGCCGCATCATCTGCTATCACCGGTGAAGACTGAACCTCAGCAACAAACGGCTGATAAAATGGAAGACTCACCTGGGCATCAGCCAGTTTTGTTCCGGCTTTCAGCAGACCATCCTCATTTTTCAAACTGGCATAGAAATTCAAGAAATACTCCACACCGGGTTTTACCTGTATGGCTGGAAAAGAAGTCTTAAACTTACCCGTCTGCCGAGGAGCCAGGGATACATTATCAATAGTTCCGGTAGCCAAAAGTTCACCATTCCCCTCCAGCTTCCAAGTAAAATTGAAATCACTTAAATCCGTAAAGAAGTACTTGTTACGTAACTCTACCCATCCCTCATGATAATCCAATAAAGAGAATGCTATATTTTGATATACTTTTTTCACTTCATGGATATGCGGCTTCAAGGTACGGTCGGCGGCAATCAGACCGTTCATACAGAAATTGGCAGAACTTGGAGTACCTTTCGGAGCCAGGTCACCTCCGTATGCCCAATAGAATTTTCCATCCGGCGTCTTTGCATACAAGCCCTGATCTACCCAGTCCCAGATATGTCCGCCCTGTAAAGAGGGATATTTCTCTATCACATCCCAATAATCCTGAAGATTTCCTTCACTGTTGCCCATAGCATGGGCATATTCACATAGAATCAGCGGTTTGGACGGAAGATAGAGAGAATGATTGATCAATACATCTATCTTTTTATACATTGGACAGAAAATATCGGTATAAGGTCCCTTTATTCCGTCTTCCGAATGCACGGGACGCTGTGAACGGTCATTGGCATGTACCCATTTATAGGTAGCCGCGAAGTTACATCCCTCACCGGTTTCATTACCCAATGACCAGATAATGACACAAGGATGGTTTTTGTCACGCTCGAACATACGTTCCGTGCGGTCTATGAAAGCTTTCTCCCATTCGGGCTGGTTAGCTAGGCATTGATCGGGCTTATATCCCATGCCATGGCTCTCGATATTGGCCTCATCAACCACATACATACCATAAATATCACATAATTCATACCAGCGGGGATCGTTGGGATAATGAGAGGTTCGTACACTGTTGATATTATTCTCTTTCATCAATTGAATATCACGCAGCATGGATGCCTCATCTACCACATGACCGTTATAAGGATCGTGTTCGTGTCGGTTTACTCCTTTTATATAGACCGGCTTGCCATTTATCAGCAATTGAGCATGTTTGATTTCGGATTTACGGAAACCGACGTATTGGGAAATATATTGTTCCGGTTTGCCATTTACACGCAAAGTAATCAGCAATCTATACAGATTTGGTTTCTCCGCACTCCATAACAAAGGTTCTCTCACTTCCTTTTTAAAATGAAGTTCCCGATCGGCAGCATTCCAACGCTTACGCTCATTGTAGATACTTTTACCCGATTTCTCCAACAGGCTTACTTCCACTTCAGCCCCTTTTATTTTACCTTCTCCTGCTTTGCCCAACTCTACAAAAAGATGAAAGTCAGCATTCTTGTATTCCCCGTCAAGATCGGTAACCACTTCATAGTCACGCACATGAGTTGCGGATCGGGCATACACATAAACATCACGCTGTATGCCGGCAAAACGCCAGTAATCCTGATCTTCCAGATAGTATCCGTCACTGAACTTGAAAACCTGTACGGCTATTTCATTCTCCCCTTGTTTTACATACGGCGTAATATCAAACTCCGAAGGTGTTTTGGAATCCTGAGAGTAACCTACTTTTTCACCATTCACCCACACATAAAAAGCAGAAGCCACTCCTCCGAAATAAAGAATAATCTGACGTTTATTCCAATGGGCAGGAATAGTAAAAGTACGTCTATAAGAGCCAACCGGGCTGTTTTCCACTGCAATCAATGGTGGATTCTTCTTTATACCATACCCACTGCCTACATAAAAAGGATAGCCGAACCCTTGAAGCTCCCAATTGGAAGGAACTTTAATATCATCCCAACCTGAAACATCATATCCTTTTTGGAAGAAGTCCATCGGTCGTTCATCCGAACGGGGTACAAAATGAAATTTCCATGTTCCGTTCAAGGATTGGAAGTAAGGAGATTGTGATTTATCACCCTGCAATGCCAATTCTTTAGTGGGGTATCCCATAAAATTAGCCGCCGAAGGCAGACGATTGATATGAAGCACATCAAAATTCTCCCAATCATTATCCGAACGGGGGTATTTGTTTCTACGCACTTCTACATTGTCTGTGCTCGTTTCGTTAGCGCTCCTGTTTACCGGAGCACCGTCATATTGGGATTGTGCCATACCTGCCAACGACAAAGATATGGCAATCCCTGTCAATATAGAACGAATTTTCATCATAAATATATCTTTTAATAAATTCGGAGTATCCGCATACTGATTTTTACTTCCACTATCATTGATCCAACAACAATCGCAAAATCAAAGCAGAAGACCAACCAAAGTTGGGTGCATTCAACACTTCACCTGTCAGTGGATTGTAGTTTTCATGAATCGGTCCGTCGGTCATCAGTCCGTGAGCATGTGCCATGAACTTGCGAGTCAGCAAGTCGGCTTCCTCCACATATCCGTAGCGCTTCAATCCGGTTATACCAAAATATACCTGGTTAAACCAAACCGGACCACGCCAATAACCGAAAGTAGGACGCAATGCAGGATGACTTACATCAAGAGTACCTAGCGGCAGGTAAGAGTTGAAATGTTTTTCATCCATCATGATGTTCTTCACACTCTCGGCTTGTTCCGGGGTAGCAATACCTGCCCACAAAGGCAACCACCCCTCAGCCCCCATCACCTTGACAGGTGTACGGTCATTCAAACGAATATCATAAAAGAAACCACTCTCGCTGTCATACATTTTAGTCTGTACATACAGCTTGATTACCTCAGCCTCCTTAGCCAACTGTTCAGAAAGCTCTTGCTTTCCCAAGATAGAAGCCATTTCCGAAAGTGTCAGTTTATCTACATAAAGGAAGGAATTCAAACAAATATTCTCCTGATCCATCGACCAAGCTTTCTCCATCTCATTCTTTAGCATCCGGGTGTCATCAAAACGCACACCGTTATCCATGCCGCTCTCCCAAGCCGCCGCAATCAGTGTACCATCAGTAGAACCATATTCGCAAATGCCATTGTGATCGTGGTCACGCTCAGCATACCACCATTGATGGAACCTATACAATTTATCAAATATTTCGTCCAAGAACGCTTTGTCTCCTGTAACCTTATAGACATTCATGGCTCCCCATGATGCTATAGGAGGTTTGGAGTCGCGCCAATTGTTACGTACCTTATTATAACCGATAAAATCAGGAACCATACCATTCTCTGCTTGATAATCGAACAAAGAAAGCATTTCACTCTTGGCCCCCTCAGGATTGTAGTACACATTACCCGATGCAATTTGCCAAGCATCCCACGACCAACATCCACCGATGAATCCTATATAAGAAGGGAAACTACAACCATGGAAGATATCACCAGCCGGAGTACGCCAATTGGAGTTTAACGTCATCAATGCTTTCACAGCAATGTTCCTGTAAGCGTTTTCTTTCATATAAGGACTGTCGGCAGATAGTACCCGTTGAAGCCCCTGATTCCAACGCTGCGCATTGTCGGCAAAACATTGATCAAAAGGTATGGACTTTATTGCAACATACTCCTTATCTGCCTCTTCGCCTTTCAAGGTCAGTGTCTGGCTGTATTCCGAAGTATAACTTTTGCCGGATTGCAGCAAATAGTCACTCTTCTCAACAACTCGCAAACTGTCGTTCCCCACAGTCATCACTTCATCGGCTGTATGGAAAAGCACGGTAGCCGTCACTTCGTCTACCGGCGGTTCGTTACGCAATGTGATAATCTGGCGATTGGTTCCCCAACGGCGACCGTAGAACGGACAATGGAACCGGACGCCCTTATCCACCTTAGAGGCAATAGTATTCTCTTCGAAAACACCGCCACTCCAAGTCAGCGACACATTCAAAGGTGTGTCACTAAGATTCGTAATAACAGAACGTACAAAAGCAGTGCGTGAAGTAGCAAAACACAACTCAGTAGTGAATTCCAACTGCGCATCTTTAAAATGTTGTATCAACTTTCCGGGTAGATACTTGGCAGTCTGCATATTGCGAACCAAGTCGTACTTTTCACCATTGACCACCAACGTAGGCTGTGCCAACGTTTGGGCAATCCATCCTCTTCCATGCATCGTCATAGGGCCGATGAAGGCACCCGCAAATGCCCTGCTTTGATTTACTGGCAACGCATAGCCACTCCATGCACCCAGATCAGAGAACAAATTGAGATCCCCATCTACAGATTGTTCCGGTACATTTTTCACATTCAACAAATTGGGAAAATCTTCCTGTGTCGTAAACAGGGACTTTTCTGGCTGTGTAGCGACCGGGGTACATGCCCCCAGCCAAAGAATGCTACACATTCCATATATAGGAAATAAATGTTTCATAAACGGTTCTTCCAAAATTATACAAACAAGATTACTTGCTATAGTTCGGATTCTGCTCCCAATCAGGATTCAACAGAAATTCACTATGAGGAATAGGAAACAACTGGTGCTTGGTATCTACATAATTCTCAACAAATGGTTTATTGTGAGCTTTCAGCGTTTCTTCTACAATACCCCAGCGAACCAAGTCATACCAGCGTGAACCTTCCAATGCCAACTCGCAAGGACGTTCTTTGTCTTGCAGATGTTTCAAGACTTCGGCTTTACCCATGGTAAGCGGCAATGCCGGTACATTGACACGTGCACGAACCTTATTTATTATGTTAATGGCCTCTGTTGTTTCACCCTTGTCATTTAGACATTCTGCATAAAGCAGCAATACATCGGCATAACGGATAACGGAAACATTAAAGAAACTATAGTCCCAATAATCACTCATACCCTCGGTATAAGTAACATATTTGTGCCAGAAGATTTCTCCTTCTTTGTGGTAATCCTTAAAGGATTTTCCATTCTCATAATAAAAGGGACGACACTCGGGATCGTCAAAAATAAGCGTATGAAGTGCACGGTCGCTAGACTTACCGTCTATAGTCTTATCAGCCAATAACGTCTGACACATCCAGTCCGTAGGATAAGCTTCTTCATATGCATCCAGTCCAGCCATAGGTCCCAAATGAACAGTAAACAAGTTATATTCATACTGTCCGCCTGAACGGTCTCCGGTAAACTGGATCTCAAAAAGAGACTCTTTATTGTTCTTGTGCATACCGTCAAAATTATCAGCCCAATTCTCCATCAAGCCAAAAAGACTTCCTTCTTTATCAATGATCTTCTTGAATTCAACTTCGGCTTTACTCAATTCTTTGCGGAACATATAGAACTTACCCAAAAGAGCCGCTGCCGTATAACGCGTGACACGTCCTTTTTCACTTTCCTCATAACTTTCGGGAAGGTCGCTCTGTACTTCTTTCAGTTCGGTCTCAATCAGACTTACCAATTCTCCCGGATTGGCCTGTGGCGGATAGAACTCTTCATCCGTACCTACCAATGCCTCCTTATAAATAGGAACTCTCTCACCAAAGTTCACATACAAACGATAATAAAAGTAAGCACGCAAAAAACGAGCTTCGGCTATGGACTGCTTCTTCAAGGCATTGAGTGATTCCGAGTCACCAGGTACAGTGGGAATGTTGGTCAAACATTGATTGGCATAGTTAATACCTTTATACAAATTAGTCCACTCCGTCTTGACTACGGAGTTAGTGGGTTCCACATTGAATGATGAAATATTCATCCAACTCGTCACATCATCTCTGTGGGTAATCTCATCACTTCTGTATCCGTCTATTACTATGTAGCGTTCAAACGGTATCGCCCAAGATGCATTCGGCTGCAAAGCTCCGTATACACTAGTCAATCCTTTCATAATATCCCCTTCACTCTTCCAGAAAATACTAGGTGATAAAGCATTGGGATTAGAGTCTTCATCCAAGAAATCAGTGCAAGAGGAAAAAGACATTCCGCTCAGAAGAGCTGCATATAATAATATGTTTTTGAATTTCATAATCTTCGTATTAAATTTAATTAGAAACCGAATTTAAGACCCATCATAAAGTCACGACTCAAAGGAATGGCTGCATAGTCGTATCCCATCTGTCCGACTGAAGAACCGGTTGAAGGATCATAGCCTTTGTAGTTGGTAATAGTGAACAAACGGGTAGCGCCTACATAAATACGCAAGTTACTCAAGCCCATTTTCTTACAATATTTAACCGGCAGATTATAACCTATCTGCAAATTATTCAGACGCAGATAGTCACCATTCTCTACAAAACGAGTAGAAGTACGAGAGTTCTTATTAGGATCACCAGACACGGCACGTGGAATATCAGTATCAGGATTTTCAGGTGTCCAAGCATTCAAGGCATTCTTACCATAGTTGAACACATGGTCCATACGCTCCAACTGATATTTAGTATAGTTATAACGCTTAGCACCAAAGTCACCGTAGAAATTGGCTACCAAGTCAAAGTCTTTATAAGCCAAGTTAATGTTGAATCCCAATGACACCTTCGGTGTACCACTACCCACTTTCACGCGGTCGTTTGTATCAAGCATACCATCTCCATTCTGATCTATGAAACGGATATCACCCGGTTTAGCCACAGGTTGCAGAGGCTGCCAGTTGCCGTTTTGGTCCTTATAGCCATGAGCTGTGTTCCATTCGTCCACTTCCGCTTGATTTTGGAAAATTCCGGCAGTTTGATATACCCAGAATTCACCTATTTCACCACCTACATAAGTACGCAGAGCACCATACTCATAGAGATAATCAGGATTGGCCATAGATTTCAACACACTCTTATAGTGAGATAAATTCAAATCCAAATCGTACTTCAAGCCTCCGGCTTTGCCATGATAAATAGCTTGCATTTCAAAACCGGTTGTGCGCAACTTACCATCGTTCACCAAGATAGAAGAATTATAACCGGTAGCCAAACTGATGTTACGGCTAGACAGCATATCACTGGTGTTCTTAATATAAGCCTCCGCAGAAAGCTCCAGTTTATTGTTCCATAAACTAATGTCTACACCGATATTCTTATACACCGTCGTTTCCCACTTGATATCGCTGGATGGAAAAGCAGTGATGGCATATCCCATAGAAGTTTCACGACCATCAAAAGGATAGTTCAATGCATGATTATTATAGCTCAAAGTAGGAATATATCGATAAAGACCTATGTTCTGATTACCTAAAGCACCGTAACTTAAACGAAATTTGAACATGGAAACAGTTTCTTTCAAATTTTCCCAAAATGGTTCATTAGCAATGTTCC
>ERZ1504279.239-NODE-239-length-15182-cov-3.834204_pt1 | contig 15182 bp, 8 predicted proteins | sample MGYA00571871_ERZ1504279 | MGnify/ENA primary metagenome ERZ1504279 (study PRJEB39906, sample SAMEA3182057) | gut metagenome | biome: human; feature: gut; material: Stool; isolation source: human stools | place: Canada | collected 2012-11-26 ... | reverse complement strand
GCTCGGAGATGTGTATAAGAGACAGGCGTTGGGGATCGGCGTGTGTGACGCAAAAAAGAAAAATCGAGGGGTGTATTTTCGGACAGATGCCGAAATCGTGCTGGACAAACCTTATTTCGGGTTGAATGTGAGTAATATGATTCAGGTCGTACTCGAAGCCGACCGAAATCCCGCTTCGGTCCGGGTCGAAACCGAAAATGTGCCTGCCGAGGCGGTTTCCGTGCGGGTGCGGCGCGGTGAACTCGTGCTCGCGTGCGACCCCGGAGCCTTGTCGTCCAAGAGAAAGAACGATATGTCCAAGCGGGTTGTAGTGTATGTGGGCGCCGCTCCGCTGGAGTCGTTTTCGTTGTCGGGGATGTCCTCCGTTTTTTCCGAGACCGAGATCGATAAACCGTCGGTTACGGTCGAATGTATGGGAATGAGCGAGTTCGAATCCAATATTCGTTGCAGAAGCCTGACGATGTCTGTTTCGGGTATGTCGATTTACAAAGGGCAGGTGGTATGCGAGGATACAGCGACGGTGGAGGCATCCGGAATGAGCCAGGCCGTCGCGGATTTTATGTGCCGGGATTTGGATTGTACGCTGACCGGTATGTCCGTTTATAATGGAAATGTGAATTGCAGGCAGAAAGCCGAGGTCGCAGTGGATGGTTCGAGCGAATGTACCTTTTCGGGAACAGCTCGGGACCTGATGCTGGAAGTGTCGGGCATGAGTCAGTTCAAAGGGAGAAAGTTTTTGGCTTCGGGACTTGCCGACTGTGACATTTCCGGTATGAGTACCGCCTCGGTCGCAGCGGCGGGATCGCTGAAATATTGTGTGAGCGGTATGAGCGAATTCAACTATTCGGGCGAACCTGTGGTTATCTCGACATCGGTCGATAACGCCACGGTTCGACACCGTTGATCGACTGCGGGGCCGATTCCTGTAAGGGTGTACTATATTGTCGTACACCCATTTATTGCAGATTATATGAATTATGAATGAATGCAATATTCTTTCAATATTCGTTATTTTGAAGTCCTTTTGCTCCGGATTTTTCGTATATTTGCAGGACGTGGAGCAATCCTGTGGACCGGCATGAGCGAAGTCGTCCGCCGCCGGATTTTTAGGGTTTACTCCGATGTTTCCGACTTTATCTTGAAAGGTAATGGCAATAGAAAAAAAATATGTTGAAACTCCGCTGATGAAGCAATATTATGCGGTCAAAGCGGTGCATCCCGATGCGATTCTCCTGTTTCGTGTCGGCGATTTTTACGAAACTTTCGGCGATGATGCGATCAAGGCCAGCGGAATTCTGGGCATCACCCTGACGCGACGTGCCAACGGAGCCGCGACATTCGTCGAGCTGGCAGGGTTTCCCTATCATGCGATCGACACCTACCTACCCAAGCTGGTCCGAGCGGGCGAACGCGTGGCGATCTGCGAACAGCTCGAGGATCCCAAACAGGTCAAAGGGCTGGTCAAGCGGGGCGTCATCGAGCTGGTTACGCCGGGCGTGGTGCTGGGAGATAATATTTTGGCCAACAAGGAAAATACCTATCTGGCGGCGGTCTATTTCGGCCGGAAAAATACCGGCGTGGCTTTTCTCGATATTTCAACCGGCGAATTTTATGCCGCCGAGGGCAGCGATGCTTACATCGACAAACTCATTTCCAACCTGGCGCCGAAGGAAATCATCTACCAGCGCGGATACGAAGACCGCTTCTCCGATGCGTTCGGCAGTCGGCACTATACCTATCGGCTCGATGAGTGGGTCTTTTCGGAGTCGGTCAACCGGGACAAGCTCTGCAAGCAGTTCGGCACTCAGTCGCTCAAGGGCTTTGGTATCGAACAGTTCAGCAGCGGCATTTCGGCGGCAGGGGCCATTCTCTACTACCTCGAATTTACCGAACATAAGAATACGGCCCATATTTCGTCCATTTCGCGTATCGACCAGGAGGATTACGTTTGGGTCGATAAATTCACGATCCGCAACCTGGAGCTCTTCTCTTCGAACGGTTCGCGCGAGAAGTGCGCGTTCGCAGACGTGGTCGATCGCACCCTCACGCCGATGGGCGGGCGTCTGCTCAAGCGGTGGATCGCCTTGCCGATCAAGGAGATTGATCGCATCAACGAACGTCTGGATGTCGTGCAGCGGTTTTACGACGAGCCCGATTTGGCCGAAAGCGTCGCCGAGCAGATTTCGCAGGTCGGCGACCTGGAGCGCATCGCTTCGCGCATAGCGGCGGCTCGGGTAACCCCCCGCGAAATCGTACAGCTTAAAAATTCGCTTTCGGCGATCGAACTCCTCAAAGCCTTGTTGGAATCGACCGACGACGAGCGTCTTCACGCGTTGGCCGAACAGATCGATCTGCTGGCGGAGGTTCGGGAGCGTATTGCCCGCGAGGTTTACCCCGACCCGCAGAACAATCAAATTCAGCGGGGCGGCATTATCGCCGACGGCGTGGACGCCGAACTGGACGATCTGCGCCGCATCGCTCTGCATGGCAAGGATTTCCTGAACCGTATTCAGCAGCGGGAGAGCGAGGCGACGGGAATTCCGTTGAAAATAAGCTACAACAATGTCTTCGGTTATTATATCGAAGTCCGCAACACGCACAAGGACAAGGTTCCCGAGTCGTGGATCCGCAAGCAGACGCTGGCCAACGCCGAGCGGTATATCACCGAAGAGCTGAAAGAGTATGAAGAAAAAATTCTCGGTGCCGAGGAGAAGATGCTGTTGATCGAACAGCGGATTTACGCCGAGTTGATCGGGTTCATTACGCATTCCCTGGGAGCTTTGCAGCGGGATGCCGCCGTCGTGGCGCGTATCGACTGCCTGCAATCTTTCGCCCGTATCGCTCGGGAGCGCAACTACGTCCGTCCGACGCTCGACGACGGCACGCGCATCGAAATCCGCCAGGGACGGCATCCGGTGATCGAAACCCTGATGCCGGTGGGAGAGGAGTATATCCCCAACGACTTGCTGCTGGACGATAAGGAGCAGCAGATCGTGATGATTACGGGTCCCAACATGTCGGGTAAGTCGGCTTTGCTGCGGCAGACGGCCCTCATTATCCTGATGGCCCAGATGGGGTCGTTCGTCCCGGCGAAAGCGGCTCATATCGGCGTGGTGGACAAGATTTTCACCCGAGTCGGGGCTTCCGACAACATTTCGCAGGGCGAATCGACCTTCATGGTCGAGATGCTCGAGTCGGCCAGCATCCTGAACAATGTTTCCGACCGCAGCATCGTCCTGTTGGACGAAATCGGACGCGGTACGAGCACCTACGACGGTATTTCGATCGCCTGGGCGATGGTCGAATACCTGCACAACCATCCGACGGCCCGTGCCAAGACGCTTTTCGCGACCCACTACCACGAACTCAACGAGATGGAGCAGATGTGCCCGCGCGTGAAGAACTACCATGTGAGCGTCAAGGAGGTGGATAAGACGATCGTCTTCCTGCGCAAGCTGGAGCGGGGCGGAACGGAGCATTCGTTCGGTATTCACGTTGCCCGGATGGCCGGAATGCCGGCCTCGGTCGTAGCCCGCGCCGAAGAGATCCTGAAGAATCTGGAGCTGGTATATGGCAACAACGAGATCGTGCCCAGCAAGAGTCCTCGACGCCGCGACCGAAAAGCGCTCCCCGGAGTTCGCGAGGCGGCGGAAGCGGGGGATCAGACGCGGGGTATGCAGCTTTCGATGTTCCAACTCGACGATCCAGTGCTGGTGCAGATCCGAGATCAGATCAAGGGGTTGGACATCAATGCTCTCACTCCGATCGAGGCGCTTAATAAATTAAATGAAATCAAAAAGATAACTGGATTATGATAAAGCGATACTTTATAGTTGTACTGCTTCTTTCCCTGTTTCCGGCCGGGGTGTCGGCACAACGCCGTGCAGCCGCTAAAAAAGATTGGAAAACGAAATACGATTATGTGGGTGCAGTGCATGACGGACGTATTCTCGTACACCGGGGCGGAGAGGGTAGCAATCCCCGTATGGGCCGTTTTTATACGGACGGCTGTTTCGGTTATACGGACACCTGCGGTACGGTGGTCTTCCCGCTCATCTATGACTATGCCGATAGTTTTTCCAATGGGTTTGCCGTGGTCGGCAAAGGGGAAAAGAACGATCGTCGTTTCGGGCTTATCGATCGTCAGGGGCGTGAAGTCGTGCCCTGTATCTATGCGGATGTCGCGGGTTTTTCGTCAGGCCTTGCCCGGGTACAGGAGGGGACGGATTCCGTCCGCCGCTATGGGTATGTCGATACGCTGGGACAGGTCGTAATTCCATTGAAATACGATTATGCCCGGGATTTTTCCGAAGGAATGGCAGTCGTAGCCAAAGGCGAATGGAGCGGTAAGTCCGGCTATGGAAAAAGGGATTTTGAATTTACCGGGAAATACGGATTCATCGATCGTCGGGGTAACGAAGTGATTGCTCCGATATACGACGGTGCGGCCGATTTTTCCGAAGTGCTGGCCGCTGTCGGACAGATGGGGAAATATTATGTACGCTGGGGATTTGTCGATGCCGCAGGGACGTTGGTCATCCCATGCAAGTATTACGAGGTTTCTTCGTTCCGAAATGGCCGTGCGGTCGTCTGCATTGTTTCCGGCGGTGCTTTGAAGTACGGCAGTATCGACCGGAATGGACGGGAAATCCTACCTTGTATTTACGATTGGGTGCAGCCCACGCCGTTCGGAACGACCTGGGTCGGAGAAGGGGAGGATTTCGCTTCCCGGGCCTGTACCCTGCTCGATGTTTCCGGCAAACCGTTGATCGACTATAAGGTCTATCAGGTGAACCCGAGCGGAAAATTCGGGCATGCTTCCGCAGGTGTTCCCGATTCTACCGGGTTGCTTCGATTCGGAGTATTGGACGGTCGCGGACGTGTTATCGTACCGTTCGAATACGATGACATAACGATCTTTTCGGAGTGGGATTCGGCCGCTACCGCTTACGTGGAGCGAGGAATCGCCGAAGTGAAGGGGAAAAAGTATCCGTTTGCCTTGCGCCGGGGGGAATAAATGGAAGAGAGTATCTGACAAGTCCGATTCTAACGTTTTCACCCCTGCCGGAAGACATTCTTGGCAGGGGTGATTTTCAAATTCGGGGAGTTGTCGGACGGTTCCTTTTTGTCGTAATGGACTGCGTGTCGAGGCGAGTTACACAGACTGCCTGTTGCGAAAATCGATTTTCGGGGAATGGATTCGCGTGCTCCTATTTGGCGTTGATCTGCGACTGGATGCTGCGGATCAACATGCTTACGGCAACGGAATTGAAACCTCCCTCCGGGATGATTACGTCGGCGTATTTCTTCGACGGCTCGACGAACTCCTCGTGCATGGGCTTGACTGTCGTGGTATATTGCGAGATGACCGACTGCATGGTGCGCCCCCGCTCGCATACGTCGCGCAGGATGCGGCGGGCGAGGCGGATGTCGGCGTCCGTATCGACATATACCTTGATGTCCATCAGGTCCCGGAGTTCCTTGTTCTCGAAGATCAGAATACCATCGACGATGATTACCTTCGAAGGTTTGACCAGCACGGTTTCGGCCGTTCGGTTGTGATCGACGAACGAATAGACCGGATGTTCGATCGGAACGTTGTTTTTCAGCGTGCGGATGTGTTCGACGAGCATATCTGTATCGAACGATTGAGGGTGGTCGTAATTGAGTTTCGTGCGCTCTTCGTACGTCAGTTCGGGATGGGCTTTGTAGTAGTAGTCGTGGCAGAGCGTGACTACCTCTTCCTCCTTGAAAGCCTCCTGCAATCGTTTTACCAGCGTGCTTTTACCCGATCCTGTGCCGCCTGCGACACCGATGACTGTCACATTCATAATTCCCGATTTGTGGTTCTTTTTTATTCTCCGTTTTCTGCGTGCGATAACCGCCTGACCGGTTTTTCTCCGAAAACGGTGTGATTTTTTCCCGTATTTGCACCCGCACGAAGTCGGTAGGTATTTCCGATTTCATCTGTCCGATGAAGCGTCCCGGAATCTGTTTTTTCTTTTTCCCCGCCGTCGGATTTCGGATAAATTACGTCAAAAAAACGGTATGTTTCGTTTTCTCATTTCCCGTTTGCCGTATGGCCGAACTCCGAGTGTGCTGCCAACTTCGTCCTTTCCGATGAACGCATCGGGTTAGCTTTCCGTCGCAATCGAACGATGGGGTAGCTCCCGCCAGCCAAACGGATATGGAAAAGGATTGCTCCCCTGCGGGGTGCAATCCTTTGTAATTTTCGATTATGCGTCGATATTGGCGTAGTGAGCGTGTTTTTCGATGAACTCGCGTCGCGGGGGAACCTCGTCGCCCATCAGCATCGAGAATACGCGGTCGGCTTCGGCAGCGTTGTCGATGGTTACTTTGCGCAGAATCCGGGTGTCTGGGTTCATCGTGGTTTCCCACAACTGATGGGAGTTCATTTCACCGAGACCTTTGTAGCGCTGGACGTGTACGCCCTTGCCCATTTCGGCCGTGATCTCGTCACGCTCCTTCTCCGTCCAGCAATAGCGCTCCTGCTGGCCCTTTTTCACGAGGAACAGGGGCGGGGTGGCGATATAGACGTGCCCGTTTTCGATCAGCTCTTTCATCTTGCGGAAGAAGAAGGTAAGCATCAGCGTGGCGATGTGGCTGCCATCGACATCGGCATCGGTCATGATGATGATCTTGTCGTAGCGGAGTTTTTCGAGGTTGAGCGCCTTGCTGTCCTCCTCCGTGCCGATCGTCACGCCGAGTGCCGTGAACATGTTCTTGATCTCCTCGTTCTCCCACATGCGATGCTCCTGGGCTTTTTCGATATTCAGGATCTTACCGCGCAGCGGCATGATCGCCTGGAAGTTCCGGTCGCGGCCCTGCTTGGCCGTACCGCCTGCCGAGTCGCCCTCGACGAAGAAGATTTCGGCGATCGAACGGTCGCGGCTCGAACAGTCCGCCAACTTGCCCGGAAGGCCCGCACCCGAAAGCACGGTCTTGCGCTGCACCATTTCGCGGGCATGGCGCGCCGCGTGCCGGGCCGTTGCAGCCAGGATGACTTTCTGTACGATGGCTTTGGCGTCGCGCGGATTCTCCTCCAGGTAGTGACTCAAGGCCGTCGACATCGCCTGATCGACCGCTGCCGACACCTCGTCGTTGCCCAGTTTGGTCTTGGTCTGCCCTTCGAACTGCGGTTCTGCGACCTTGACCGAAACTACGGCCGTCAGACCCTCGCGGAAGTCGTCGCCGTTGATATCGAACTTGAGTTTGGCGAGCATGCCTGAATCCTCGGCGTATTTCTTGAGCGTGCGGGTCAGGGCGCGGCGGAAACCCGTCAGGTGCGTACCGCCCTCGATCGTGTTGATATTATTGACGTAGGAGTGTACGTTCTCCGAGAAGGAGTCGTTGTACTGCATGGCCACCTCGACCGGCACGCCGATGCCTTTGTTCAGGAATGCCAACTCACGCAGGCGGTTGGCCAGGATGTCGTACTTGTATTCCGTCGTGAGCGTGAAGATACTGCCGTCGGGTTTGAAGGTGATCGTGGTTCCGCGATCGTCGCAGGTGCCGATCACTTCGACCGGCGAAGTCGGAGCGCCTTTGCTGTACGATTGGCGGAATATTTTGCCGTCGCGGTGGATTTCGGCGATGAGCAGCGTCGAGAGTGCGTTCACGCACGAAACACCCACGCCGTGCAGACCGCCCGAAACCTTGTAGCTGCCCTTGTCGAACTTGCCGCCCGCATGGAGCACGGTGAGCACGACTTCGAGTGCGGACTTGCCCTCTTTTTCGTGGAAGTCGGTCGGGATGCCTCGGCCGTTATCCTTGACTGTGATCGAGTTGTCTTCGTTGATCGTAACGTCGATGTCGGTACAGTGTCCTGCCAACGCCTCGTCGATCGAGTTATCCACCACCTCGTAAACCAGGTGGTGCAAACCTTTTTCTCCGATGTCGCCGATATACATGGCCGGACGCTTCCGGACCGCTTCCAGACCTTCGAGGACCTGGATGTTGGAGGCGGAATACTCCTCTTCCTGCTTCTTTATCTCTTTTCCTTCAGTACTCATATTGACCTTAAATATATCGTACAAATATACGGAAAAGTTTCGTAAGATGCAATAATCAAGCACCCCTTTGCCATTGATTTTTGCCGCAGCCGGATTTGCGGGGTGCTTATTCGGGCGAAATATCGGATACCGGAAGCGTAGCCGGATCAGTGGATAAGAGCTTTGATAACATCCCGATCGACGTCGGAGAGATCGATCGGCTTGTGGGTCGGTTGCGTGTATCGCAATCCGCTGATGGTGGCGACTCCCTGTCGGCCGTTTCGGGTGACATAGATGAAATAACCGTACCGGAATAAATCTTCGACCGAAAGTACCGGGGACTGAAACATGATTTCGAACAGCTTTTTACCCGTATGGTCTATGGCTATAAACTTTCCTTCGTCTGTTTCCACGATCCCGATTCTGTTTTCACTTATGATGGGTGTGTGGCATCGGGCGTATTTCCCGAAAGGGACGATTGGACGTCCGGTCGCATTTTCATATCCGACCAACCGTCGGCCGTTTTTCCTGATTTCTTTGCGGTATAATATCGGCCGGGGAATTTCGAATGTTTTGAGAACGGCCTGTATGCTGCCCCGGGAAAAATTTACGTCGCAAATGAAATCTACTGTTTTCAGACTGTCGGCGATTGCAGTTTTCAGTCTTTTTTTAGCGGCATCCGAAGCATCGATGATTCCGCTTTTATGAGCTACTATCAAGGGCTGTATGGTAATGGGGTTTCCGGATGGATCCGGGAGGATACGCATCCAACAGGTCCACAGCCCGTCCGTGAATTGTGCGAATTGCATGTAGTCGAAGTGCAGAAACAGCGGATCGCCCAGCATCGGAGAGGGGCAGGGAAAGGAAGGATATGTCCAATTCGTATAGGTCAATCGCCCCTCCTCGAAAACGAATATGGGTTTCGTTCCGTCCTGGTAGAATATGCCTGATATAGGAAGTGTGCCTGAATAGAAGGTGGCCGGATAATAACCGGTATGGTCGCGGACGAAAATGCCGCTGAAATCTATTTCGGAGTAGTCTGATTTGCGTATCGTGTGATCCAGGTAGAGTTTGTCGTCGATCAGTCGCCAGTAGGAATGGTGTTCGTGATCACCGTCTATGTAGATAACGAATCCCTCTGCGGTAGGCTGATGAATAAGTGCCTGGAATTTTTTTTCGAATACCCGGTCGTTGCGGGCCAACTCGTCCAGCGGAGTGTCGTCCAACCAATGTAAGTCCAGTCTGAGCGTATCTGTGCCGATGATAAGACTGTCGGCTTTTGCCGTGGTTATTGGGGCCACTGCCGCCAATAACAGGAACAACCGGAAAAGAGTACGGAGTCTCATAACCCAAACCTGTTTTTATTCGGAATTATCTGTACCTGGCAACGATGAAACTTAGGTCGCAGGGTTTCCGTTTGTGCGGGCATTCGTTAAATATCCTGCAGCATCGTTTGTACCGGAACCTCCTTGATCTTGCCTTTCGAGAAGAGGATCGTGCGGGACGGATATTCTTCGATGAGGGCCGTGTTGTGCGTGGACATGACTACGGCGCAACCTTGACGAGCGATTTCCTGGAACAGCCGAATGATGCCTTCGGCCGTCAGCGGATCGAGGTTGCCGGTAGGTTCGTCGGCCAAAAGCAGGCGGGGACGGTTCAGCAGGGCGCGGGCGATGACCAGACGCTGCTGTTCGCCGCCGGAAAGCTCGAACGGCATCTTGTAGCCTTTGGCTTCCAGCGATACGACCTTGAGTACCTCGTCGATCCGCTTGCGGATTTCTGATTCGTTTTTCCATCCCGTTGCCTTCATTACATAGTATAGGTTCATGAAGACGTTCCGGTCGGTGAGCAGTTGGTAGTCCTGGAAGACGATGCCGATTCTACGTCGCAGCATCGGAATCTCCCGTCGTTTGAGTTTTCGCAAGTCGAAGCCTGCGACGTATCCTTCGCCTTCAATGAGTTGAAGCTCGGCATATAAAGTTTTGAGTAAGGAGCTTTTACCGCTTCCCACACGCCCGATCAGATAGACGAATTCACCGGCGTTGATGTCGAAATTCAGATCGGACAAGATCAGTTCTCCCTGTTGCAGCAACTTTTTTTCGGAGCGGCTGCCGAAAGGATCGTCCGTGTGGTATATCGTTACGCCGCGCAGCCGGATTACGTTTTGTTCGCCCATGAGTCGAGTTGGTTGAAAGGTTCGTGGTGTCCGTGTGTGCCGATCGGCCGATGCAGGACGAATGTTCTTCGTTTCGTGCCGTGGCACTCCGATTCGGACGGGAGCAAAGGTAATGAAAATGAAGGCAGAATAAAACAAACTCTTCTGTTTTTTACACCGATCATATCCTACCTTCCACAAAGGTAATGAAAATGTCCGAAAAATAGTCCGTTTCGGTCATCGTGCCGGACAATAATCCGTATTTTTTTTGGAACTCCCGGTAATGAATAGTATTTTTGTTATTAATTATGGTATAAATTGACAATAAGGGGATAATGGGAAGTGAATCCATGTTGCAGGAGATATTGTGGGATACGAAGATCGGGTGGTGGAAAGTAGATATGGCCCGACGGGTTCTTTTGTTGTCCGATTATCTCTGTAAGACGATAGGAACTGAGGAGTCCGAGATCGGTTACGACCGTTTTCTGCAGTCGGTCGGAGAGCCGTTCCGGGCTTCGCTCAAAAGCCTGATGTCCACGGATGCGAGCCTGTTCTCCGCCGAGCAGATTTTTTCGCTGTGTGGTCCCCGGGGTGAGGTGTGGTTCCGCTGGAAGGTCCTGCGCCGGGAAACGGCAGCCGACAAGGGGCTGGTTGTTTCGGGATATGCCCAGGAAATCAGCGAAAGGGAGGCTTTGCCGGTCGATCTTTGCTCGATCGAGCGGATGAATACGCTTCTTTATCGGTTGAACAATATTTCGCATACGCTGCTTTCTTTCCTTCATATTGGTTCCATCGACGAGGCGATCAACAAGGTTCTGACCGATGTCCTCAAGATATTTCGTGGCAGCCGGACCTATATCGCGGAGTTCGACTGGGATAACCGCAGGCATATTTGTACGTACGAAGTGACGGACAAGGGCGTGGAGAGCGGCCGGGATCGGTTCGATCGACTTTCGATGGACGAAACCCCCTGGTGGGTCGAGCAGCTCGAAAAAAGGAGTCCTATTGCTCTTTCCTGTTTGGACGACCTTCCTTCCCGGGCAAGGAACGAGCATGATATTCTGGCTGCACAAAATATCGGTTCGCTGTTTGTGCTGCCGATGACATTTCGTGATAAACTTTGGGGGTATGCGGGAATCGATGTGATCGGGGAGCACCGCGATTGGCAGAACGAGGATTACCAATGGTTCGCATCGCTGGTCAATATCATCAATATCTGTATCGAATTGCAGCGTTCGAAGCGGGAGGCGCAAATCGAACGCGATTATTTGCAAAACCTCTACCGGTACATGCCGCTGGGGTATGTCCGTTTCCGGATGATTTACGACAAGACGGGGACGCCGGTCGATTACAAGGTGCTCGATTCGAATTATGCTGCGGAAAAGATTATCGGAAAATCCCAAGCCGACTATGTGGGGCGGCTGGCGAGCGAGCTGGAGATCGAAGATATGCCCGAGTACCTGAAAGTTTTCGCCAAAGTATTGCAGGTGGAGCAGCATGTCGAAAAGGAGGTCCGTTTGTTGGCTTCCGGCCGGTATGTTCATGTCGTTATGTATTCGACCACTCCCGAGGAGGTGATTTGCCTGCTTTCGGATATGACCGAAATGTATGAAACGCACGAGGCGCTCGACCGCAGTGAAAAGCTATTGCGTAATATTTATGACAATATTCCCGTCGGTATCGAACTGTACGACAGGAACGGCTTGCTCGTCGATCTGAATAACAAGGATCTGGAGATTTTCGGGATTCGGGACAAGGAGGATGTGCTCGGGGTCGATTTTTTCAAGAATCCCATTCTCGACGAGGAGGTCTGGCGCCGGGTGCGGAACCGGGATGAGTTCTCGTTCAAGGCGTATTATCCCTTCGATCGTTTGAACGGTTATTATGTTACCTCCAAGCAGGGCCGCCTCGAAATATACAGTTCGGTGTGTATGCTTTACGATGCGCAGGGGCGGTTGAGCAATTTCTTCCTGATCAATATCGACAATACGGAAATCAATCGGGCGCATAGTCGTATCGCGGAGTTCGAAAGCTCGTTTTCGCTGGTCAGTCGTTTCGGCAAGGTCGGATACTGTCGCTTCGACCTGGTTTCGAAAGAGGGGTATGGCGTGCCGCAGTGGTATTATAACCTGGGCGAGAAGGAGGATACGCCGCTCGATCAGATCCTCGGTGTGTATAAACATGTCAATTCCTCCGACCGGGCTGAAGTTCTGGAGTCCATCCGACAGGTGAAAGCCGGCGAGATCGACAGTTTCAGCCATGATCTTCGGATCGATGCGGACGGACGACAGAAGTGGACCCGTATCAATGTGATGCGCAATCCCCTGAATAACGATCCTTCGAAGATCGAAATGGTGTGTGTCAATTACGACATTACCGAGTTGAAGGAAACGGAGAAGAATTTGATCGAAGCGAAGAACAAAGCCGAAGTGAGCGATCGTCTGAAATCGGCTTTTCTGGCTAATATGAGCCATGAAATCCGCACGCCACTGAATGCCATCGTCGGCTTTTCGAATCTGATCGCTGAAACCGAAGATCCCGACGAACGACGGGAGTATGTAGCCATTGTTCAGGAAAATAACGAATTGTTGTTGAAGCTGATTTCCGACATTCTCGATTTGTCGAAGATCGAAGCCGGAACGCTCGAATTCAACGATGTGGAATTCGATGTGAATCAGATGTGTCAGGAGATTGTACGGTCGTTGAGCCTCAAGGTCCTGGATAAACCGGTGGAGTTGCGTTTCGGCGATCATCTGCCCGAATGTCGGTTGGTAGGCGACAAGACCCGGATTACGCAGGTGTTGATTAATTTTATTAATAATGCGTTGAAATTCACTCGTGAAGGGTCTGTGACATTAGGCTACCGGTGCGATGACGGGATGATGCTTACCTTTTATGTCGAAGACACCGGTACCGGGATTCCCGAGCAGGAGCAGGAGTCTGTCTTCGAGCGTTTCGTGAAACTCAACAGTTTTGTCCAGGGGACCGGGTTGGGACTGGCCATCAGCAAGAGTATCGTCGAACAGATGGGCGGTCGTATCGGCCTGAACTCCGAACCGGGAAAGGGTTCTTGTTTTTGGTTTACGCATCCTTACATCCGGACCCGGTCTGTGTCGGCGGTTGCTTCCGATGCGGAGATGCGGCAACCAGGCGTTTCGGAGGGGAAAATGCCCGTCGTTCTCGTTGCCGAAGATACCGACAGCAATTTTCTGCTGGTGTCGCTGATTCTTAAGAAAGGGTATGAAGTGCTTCGGGCCCATAACGGAGCGGAAGCGGTGCGCATGTGCCGGGAGTTCGCTCCGGATGTGGTGTTGATGGATATGAAGATGCCCGTTATGGATGGTTTGGAAGCTACGCGGCAGATTCGGGAGGCGGGAAGTTCCGTTCCCATCATTGCCGTCACAGCATATGCATACGACAGCGACCGTGCGAAAGCGCTCGATGTCGGGTGCGATGATTATATTGCCAAACCATTAACGGGGGATGTTCTGAAAAAGAAGCTGCGTAAGCATCTGAAACGGTAGCGGTTCCGCAGGCATGGTACGTGAAAATATTCTTGTATGCAATGCCGATCGGGTGAATTTTTATGTTGGATGCGCACAAGGCAGAGGTGGGGCCTTTGGAAAATAAGCAGACGAATTTTCGGTGTTATATCGATACGTGCAGGTAATGTCTGCATTAGGTGGTGGAACATCATTGACAGTAGCAATGGCTTTTTTATGTATTTTTTTTGGGAGTATTAGTTTGCTTTTTTTTATTTTGCGTTTAAGGCAAAAAAAAGCAGAGTTCAAAGATGAAACGGAAAAGTTTTATCCGAATTTTTTGCATCTGTTTGTGGCTATTTTTTTATGCTTGTGCTATATATTGTATGATTGTTAGGCCCTTTGCTTAATACCAATATATAATTCGTTGGTTAATATAATCGAAGAATGGTTTTTTTCTTTTTTCTTATTGGAAGTCTTAGTTTACTTTGGTTCATTACGGGTCTGAAGATGAACAAAACAGATCCTAATAATGAAATAGAAAAGATTTATCCCAGTTATTGGCATTTAATTACAGCTATCATTCTGATTGGTTGTGCTATATTCCAACTTTATATGGTATATGGCGATTGATTGGTTCCGTATAAAACTTTCAATAGTGACGAGGACATTTTGGTAAAGTTCCGATAAATTTGGCTTTCTGCCCGGTTTTTCGTATCTTTGTACTCACTTCAATGAAATTCTATCCCTACGAAGGGGGTGACCGGTTTTGACAGCAGGCAGAGTTTGATTGTAAGCACGTCGAGCATTGTGTGGTGGCTCGTAAATATCAACACTCGAACTACAAATGGCAATAATAGCTATGCACTCGCTGCCTAATTTTCAAGGAAAATTGGCTTAATCGTTGGATCCAAGGCGGTTCGACGACGAGTATCCCGGAAGGCCGTTCCGCTCTTTAACGGTTTTCCATACGGGGTATCGATCATTTAGAGATAGTACGGCGGAGGGTTCCGGCTGTCGTGCGAAAATTCAGGAACTGGGATCCGGGTTAGGTTGCCGCCTGCCAGACCCGGATAGAAGGACGAAACGGCGGATAAGCGTGTAGAAAGCTTTCGGGTTCCTTGTTTGGACGCGGGTTCGACTCCCGCCACCTCCACATTCGGCGACGTTCCGGTTTTCCAGAACGTCGCTTTTTGTATGCGGGGCATCTTACTTTGCAAAGCTTCATCCCGCTTTTCAGACTTCAGCAGCACTCGGTCGGAGGGGGAATACTATTTTTATCGGTATTTCGAGGAATTCTTTGATCGGGCGGGGTATCCCGCAGTTCCGGATACAGAGATCCATGAGTCTGTCGTAAATCGGATGCGTCGTGTTCCGATCTTTTGCGGGTTCTTTGTAATCCGGAGCAGTACTCCGATACGGATAAATTCGTATCTTTAACTCGGTTTCAGATACTCCGCCTCGGCAAAATGCAAATAAAAATTTGCTTTTGCACTCGGCTTATTCGTAATCTTTGACTTCGTCTTAGATACT
>ERZ1504279.186-NODE-186-length-17735-cov-4.024152_pt1 | contig 17735 bp, 8 predicted proteins | sample MGYA00571871_ERZ1504279 | MGnify/ENA primary metagenome ERZ1504279 (study PRJEB39906, sample SAMEA3182057) | gut metagenome | biome: human; feature: gut; material: Stool; isolation source: human stools | place: Canada | collected 2012-11-26 ... | reverse complement strand
GTATGGAGGCACTTGGAATTGGGTAAATATGTTTATTACTCCCAATATTGCAGGAGAAACTAATTCCGGTATAGCCGGACAATCCAAGATATTGGGTTATAAAGAAAACAATAACACGTTGCCCGCCTGGATTACCGAGTTATATCGTGGGTTTATCAAGAATCAGGCTGAACTTTATACTTTGAGCACCACAGCCATTATTGATGTTAATCCTGGGTTAACCGGTCAACAACATCCTGCTTATTAATCAATAAATTATAAACATTTCTATATAGGAAGGGGGAAGAATAGTGATGATTTTTTGTTTCTTTTCTCTTCCTATCTTATAAAAAAAACAGTATGAAAATGATATGTATGGCGGTAATGCTTTTCATTACTTTGTTGTCTGCTGGAGCACAGAAAAACATTCCGGCCTCTGATATAAAAGTGGCTATGATGAAAGCTACACGTTTCATGGTAGAGAAGGTCAGCAACCGTGGTGGCTATTTATGGAATTACAGTCCTGATTTCTCCCGTTGTTGGGGGGAACTGGAAGCTAAACCAAGTATGATATGGATAGAAGCTGGTACACCTGCTATGGGAAATGTATTTTTGAATGCTTATCAATTGACTGGAGAATCTTATTACCTGAAAGCGGCACAAGCAGCGGCAGATGCTCTTATCTGGGGACAGCATTCAAGTGGGGGATGGCCTTATATGTTGGACTTTTCCGGAGAAACTTCGCTTAAGCAATGGTATTCCAAAGTACAGAAAGGATATATTCATTGTGCTCAGGAACATGCTCATTATTATGGAAATTGTACTTATGATGATGCGGCTACCTACGATAGTGGAATGTTCCTTTTGCGTATGTATTTACTGACTCTGGATCCGAAGTATAAATATCCGGTAGAAAGGTGTCTTGATTTTGTTTTGGAGAGTCAGTATCCTATTGGTGGGTGGCCGCAGCGCTATCCTCTCCATTATGAATATGTGAAAGGTGATAAGGAAGACTATACTTCGTTTATTACCATTAATGATGGAGTTCATACTAACAATATTAATTTTTTATTGGCTTGTTACACTTTATTAGGTGAAACTCGGGCATTGGAGCCTCTTCAGCGGGCTATGACTTGTGTCTTGGCTTTGCAGGGAGGAAAGCCTCAGGCAGGTTGGGCTATGCAGCATAAGTTGGATCTCAATTACTCTCCAGGTCATGCCCGTGATTTTGAACCGGCAGGTTATGCGGCTACAGCTACTGCCGAGATGTGTCGCAACTTGATGCGTTTTTATCGTTGGACTGGGGATACTAAATATTTAGCCCGTATTCCGGATGCATTTGAATTTCTAGAATCTATCCGATATAACGACGCGCAAATGAAACAATTGGGTAAGTCTGTAAAACCGGGACAGATATTGTGTCCTACTTTTGTAGAAGTAGGCACTAACAGACCTCTTTACCTTCATAATGATCCAGATCATTATTGGGTGGATTATGATTATCATGGACTCATAACTCATTATAGCTCTACGCGGGCTATTGATTTGCAATCTTTAAAAGATGAGTATCAGCATTTGCTCTCTCTCTCCAAAGAGGAAGTGACAAAAGATTCTCCGTTTATAGGTCAAACGGATATTTCTGGAACTTTACTAAGTCATTTAATGCGTGGTAAAATGCAGCAAGCGGATACACAAAAAGTAGATAGTCTGCTCACTATTTTGAAGAAAAAAGATTATTTACCCGGTCGTTTGCCTAGTGTTTCGAAAGAGAATCCGGGCTTCTCTAATGCTCCTCTTCCTTCTGAAGTCATTTCCATCAAGGAATATATGAATGGTATGTCTACATTTATTCAGTATCTTACTAAATAGTGTCTATGATGAGAAATAAAACATTTTTTATTGTTGTATTGGCAGCAATGCTGCTGGTTACAGCTTGTGCCGATACTGCTATTGACCGTCATGCATTGGTGATGCGTAATAACCCTCATGTTACAAAAATTGATTCTCTTCATTCTTTGACAGTCGGAAATGGGCGGTTCGCTTTTACTGCCGATGCTACAGGATTGCAGACTTTTCCCGAATATTATAAAGAAGGCTTGTCTTTAGGTACCTATAGCGAATGGGGATGGCACAGTTTTCCTAACAAGGAGGACTATAAGATAGTTGAAACTCTACAGGATCATCCGCTTCCCGGTCATCCTCATGGGATTTATGCCGTACAATTTCCGGAAGGTCCTGAACGTAATGCCAAAGCGGCAGAGTGGTTTCGTGCCAATCCGCACCGCCTGCATTTGGGAAATATAGGATTTGACAGCTTGTTGGTGAGCGATATTACTAGACCAGACTCTCGACATGTGGAAAGGAGAACTTCATTCCCATTTCCTATGGAGAAAACTTCCGGTTACGGTAACTACTTCTTGTAATGGCGATAGTGACATTGTCTCTGCTTCTGTGTCTTCATCGGCAAAGCTGGCAGTTGGCATCCGTTTCCCTTATCCTACAGGTGAGGCAGCTGACGATGCTACTTGCTGGACAGCCGATGACTGCCACTCTACCGACATTATTCTTTCCGAACCTCAACGGGCTCTTATTCGTCGTACTGTAGATTCTACTGTCTATTATGTGGAAATCAGTTGGAGTGGTAAAGCTGTTCTTTCTCAAACAGGGAAGAACAGGTTAAAATTGACACCTTCCGATAAGCAGTGGAATTTCAATGTTGGGTTCTATAAGCACCAACCTGTAGTGCCTCAGCCTGATTACAAGGCTAATCTGCTTTCGGCCAACCGTTGTTGGAGGGATTATTGGCAGACATCCGGTGTTATTGATTTTTCTTCCTGTACGGATCCCCGTGCTTCGCTTTTGGAGCGTCGGGTTGTGCTGTCTCAATATTTGCTCCGTTCGCAGGAAGCGCAAAATTACCCTCCTGCTGAAACCGGCCTGACTTATAATACATGGTATGGTAAATTTCATTTAGAAATGGTAATGTGGCACAGTTTTCATTATGCGCTTTGGAATAAAGCAGATCTTTTGGAGAAACAATTGAAATGGTATAAGACTGCCGTACCGATGGCATGTGATATTGCAGCCAGACAGGGATTTAATGGCATACGTTGGATGAAAATGACTGATCCATCTTCTAAAGAGGCACCATCGGATGTCGGCTCTTTTATTATCTGGCAACAACCCCATGTCATTTATATGTCAGAACTTATCTATCGTGCACGTCCTTCTCAAGAATTTCTTCGTGAGTATGCTGATATGGTAGAGCAGACGGCTGCTTTTATGGCTTCGTTTGTTAATTATGATTCTGATAATGATCGTTACATTATTCAGGGAGCTTGTGCGGCTAATGAATCCTATAATGAAGAGACGACCCTTAATCCTGCTTTTGAAATGGCTTATTGGCATTTTGGCTTGTCCATAGCTCAGAAATGGCGGGAGAGACTTGGGCTGCAACGTCATGCGGAGTGGGATGAAATTCTTGCTAAATTAGCTCCTCTTGCTACTAGTCCTGATGGCATTTACTTACCGGCGGAAAAGGGTAGAGGAATACCTGATTTCGTGAATGGTATTCCTGCTGAAAAATTACCGGAAATGCCGGCCGGTGGATACATTAATGGCCAGCGTCCTAAAGAAGCAGACGGTTCTGTTTCTCTATCGGAAGGCGAGAAAAGCAAACGTAAGCATGATCCTTTTTATGTTACAGGAACTTCTTCTGAAAATTTGCTGGCTTACGGCATGTTGCCTGAGTCGCGGCTCATTGATCAAGAAAAAATGCAAAAGACTTTGGTGCGTGCAGCTCAAAATTGGAATTGGTCCGGAGGATCTTGGAGTTGGAATTATCCCACATTGGCAATGAATGCTACTCGCCTGTTGCAGCCTGAGATTGCTTTGCGTGCCATAACTATGGACAACCGGGAGGACTTGCTTTTACCTAGTGGTAATAATTATCGTTCGACTCGTCTTCGTTCTTATTTGCCTGGTAATGGAGGGCTGTTATTAGCTGTTTCTATGATGTGTGCCGGGTGGGACGGTTGCTCGGTCAGTAATCCGGGATTTCCCAAAGATGGTAAATGGAATGTGCGTTGGGAGGGATTACATCCTATGCCATAGGATATAAGGAAGTCGTAAAAATGAATATCTATTTACAGTGTATAAAAATTTAGTAATGAAAATATTGTTATTTTGCTCTTTATTAGTGATGTTCGGTGCCTGTACTCATCCCGTACAGCAGATTTCAATAGACCGTAAGGCGTTAGTGAATCGGAATAATCCTCAATTTTCAGCTTTCGATTCGTTGGCTTCGCTTTCAGTAGGGAATGGCGAATTTGCATTTACAGTAGATATTACAGGATTGCAAACTTTTCCTGACGCTTATAAAAAAGGTGTCCCTCTAGGTACGCAAAGTCAATGGGGATGGCATAGTTTTGCTAATATGGACGGTTATAGACACGAAGAAACATTGAGTGAATATGATTTTGGACGAGGACATAAGGAATTGTATGCAGTTCAATCTCAAGAAGATAAAAGACAAAAGAATGCATCTGATTGGTTTCGTGCCAACCCACATCGGTTACATTTAGGAGTGATCGGATTTGAATGGGGGGATGAGGCTGCTATTTCCGATATTACCAGAATCAGTCAGACTTTGAATTTATGGGAAGGTGAGATACTCAGTCGGTTTACTTGGAAAGGGAATGAATTTAATGTACGGACGGTTTGCCATCCGGCACAAGATATGATTTCAGCCCATATAGACAGTCACTTGCATACAGGGATAAAATTTCATTTTCCTTATCCTACAGGTATTCATACTGATAATGCATGTGATTGGGATGCCAATGATAAACACTCTACCGAGGTTCTTAAACAGGACACACAAAGCGCTGTGTTAAAGCGTACGTTGGATTCCACGGTATATTATGTAGAATTAAAATGGGAAGGCAAGGCATTATTGAAAGAAAAAGAGAAAAATTATTTCGTACTGCTTCCACAAGAAGATGCTTTTTCGTTTTCATGTGCTTTTACCGCTAATGAGCCAGATCAGCTTGCTGTACTCCCTGATTTTTTTGAAGTTGAAAGTTTGGCTAAGAATCATTGGGTGAACTTTTGGGAAGAAGGTGCTGCGGTAGATTTCTCTCATTGCACGGATCCGCGTGCTAAAGAATTGGAACGTCGGGTAGTGCTTAGTCAATATTTGCTTGCTATTCAATGCGCGGGCAGTACCCCTCCGCAGGAAACAGGGCTAACTTACAATTCGTGGTTTGGGAAATATCATCTTGAAATGATTTGGTGGCATCAGGCATGGCAACCGCTTTGGGGACATTCTGAATTACTCAGCCATACTTTAGAATGGTATAAAACGGTAGAGCCTATAGCAAGGGAAGTGGCTCGTCGGCAAGGCTTTGATGGAATCCGATGGATGAAAATGACTGATCCTAGTGGTGTGGAGGCACCTTCCAGTGTAGGCAGTTTTTTGATTTGGCAACAACCGCATTTTATTTATCTGGCAGAACTTCTTTATCGCTCTAACCCTGATAAGAAAGTGATAGAGAAATATAACTATCTGGTTCAAGAAACAGCTAAGTTTATGTATGCTTTTGCCACATATGATGAATTGGGAGTGCGGTTTATTTTAAAGGGAGCGATTCCAGCTCAAGAAACATTGAATGCGAGTACTACTATAAATCCTCCTTTTGAACTTTCTTATTGGTATTTTGCCATGCAGATAGCGCAGATATGGCGTGAGCGTGCAGGTGAAAAACGTAACTTGGAATGGGATGAGTTAATAGACAAACTTTCTCCGCTGGCTTATAATGAGGATGGGTTGTATCTGGCTGCGGAAAATGCAATAGACACTTATAAGGATATTCGTTTTACCAGTGACCACATGGCAGTGTTGGGTGCCGTAGGTATCTTGCCTATGAATAAATTAATCCGTGAAGATTACATGAAGAATACACTTCAATGGATATGGGATAATTGGAATTGGGGAAAGACTTGGGGCTGGGATTATCCTATGACAGCAATGAATGCTACTCGATTGGGTGAGCCGGAAAAAGCGGTGGAGGCATTGCTTATGAATAAACGTACCAATACATATTTGCCGAATGGACATAATTATCAAGATCCCCGTTTACGTGTTTATTTACCTGGTAATGGTGGTTTATTAACTGCCATTGCATTAATGTGCGCTGGTTGGGATGGTTGTGAAATAGAAAATCCTGGTTTCCCGAAAAATGGAAAATGGAATGTAATGTGGGAGGGATTGTCGCCCATGCCTTAAATTGATTTGATAAAGTGGCGTACTATTGTTTATGTGCTGATGTATCAATAGGCTGTGTAATGTTTCGCATAGCTATTGGTATATTGGCACATTGGTTTATTGTTGTAAATGTGGTAATTGTTTATTGAGGCTTTTTGTATTCTGCAACATAAAAAACACCATAAATACGATAAATAATACAGGCTTTATGGACGAATTTCCATATTATTGTATCTTATTCTATGGAATCTAATTCCATTTCGTCTTATTTTTGCAATATTGAAAATAAAAACTATGAAATACAAAAAACTCATTTCTTTTCTAGCTTTCTTTTTAGCAGTTTTGTCAGTATATGGACAGAACCCTTTTGTCTTGAAATCAGGTGAACCGGTGACTATTGCTTGTGGTAATTCAGAGGAAGAAGTTGTACATACAGCTTTGAATTTGCTCAATCGTGATGTAGAGTCTGTTTTTTCTACCCGCATAATCGTTACTCCAGAAAGTAAAAAAGGAATGATTATAGTCGGAACCATCGGACAAAGTGATTTGATCGCTAAGGCAGGTGTTGATTTATCTCCTATAAAAAATAAAAAAGAAGCTTTTCTGTTGACCGTTTCTTCCACTGGTAAATTAGTTATAGCCGGCAGTGACAAGCGTGGTACTGCATACGGCGTCATGGAACTTTCACGGTTGATAGGCGTTTCTCCATGGGAGTGGTGGGCAGATGCGATCCCTGCAAAGAAAGAGATTTTTCAACTACCGGCTTCTTATCGGAATATGCAGTTTCCTTCTGTAGAATATCGGGGGATTTTTATCAACGATGAGGACTGGGGGCTGACTCCTTGGAGCTGGCAGACATACGAGCCGAGCAATATGAAAGGACAAATAGGCCCGAAAACGCATGAACGTATCTTTGAATTGATGCTTCGTCTGCGTGCCAATACCTTCTGGCCGGCTATGCATGGCTGTTCTGTACCTTTTTATTTTACACCGGGCAACAAAGAAGTGGCTGATAAGTTTGGTATTTTCATTGGAACTTCTCATTGTGAACCGATGATGCGGAATACCAATGGTGAGTGGAAACGGGATGGAGTGGGAGAGTATGACTATGTTCATAACAGTGCTCATGTTTTGTCCTTTTGGGAACAACGCGTAAAGGAGGTTGCAGAGTTGGATAATCTGTATACTTTAGGTATGCGTGGAGTACACGACGGTGCGATGAATGGTGCTAAGACTATAGAAGAACAAAAAGCCGTTCTGACTAAAGTGCTAAAGGATCAGCGCGATTTGTTGACTAAATATGTAAATAAGGATGTGACTCAAGTGCCTCAAGTCTTTATTCCTTATAAGGAAGTTTTGGATGTGTACCATGCTGGGCTGCAAGTACCCGATGAAGTGACGCTGATGTGGTGCGATGACAATTATGGTTATATCCGTCATTTCCCTACAGCAGAAGAACGTGCCCGTAAGGGAGGAAACGGGGTATATTATCATATATCTTATTGGGGACGTCCGCATGATTATCTTTGGTTAGGAACTGCTCATCCTTCGCTGATATATCAACAAATGACTTTGGCATATGAGCGAGGGATACAGAAAATGTGGATATTGAATGTAGGGGATATTAAACCGTCTGAATATCAGATAGAACTTTTCCTTGATATGGCATGGAACTTGGAAGCGGTGAAGCAGCAAGGGGTTGTAGCTCATCAACGTCAGTTTCTAGAGCGTGAGTTTGGACTGGAAGTGGCTGCACAATTACAACCTGTCATGCAGGAAGCTTATCGTTTGGCTTATATCCGTAAACCGGAATTTATGGGGAATACTCGTACGGAAGAAAAAGATCCTAAGTTTAAAATTATCAGTGATTTGCCTTGGAGTGAACAAGAAATAAAAGAACGTCTGACTGCATACAAACAATTATCAGATAAAGTGGAGCAGGAATGGCATACGCTTTCTGCACAAAAAAAAGAAACCTATTTCCAGTTGGCGAAGTATCCTGTTCAGGCAGCGGCTCAAATGAATAGCAAACTGTTGACCGCGCAGTTGGCACGTCGTGGAAAGGTTGATTGGGCGGATAGCGACAGGGCGTATGATAGTATTGTTTCATTGACAAAACGCTATAACACGACCAAATGGAATCGTATGATGGATTTCCAACCACGCAAACTTCCGGTTTTTAACCGGGTGGAAAGAAAAACAGTTTTATCCGTTTTACCTGAAAAACGTCAGGCTGTCTATACATGGAATGGTGCTGATTGCGTTAATAGTTCACCGGTAGTATGCGAGGGGCTAGGTTATGAAGGAAAGGCGGTAGCGGTGGCAAAAAATAAAGAACTTACTTTTGAGTTTGCTGCGTGGGAAACGGATTCTGTAGAGGTGGAGGTACGATTATTGCCTAATCATCCGGTGGAAGGAGAACGGTTGCGTTTTACCATTTCTTTGGATGGAAGTGCCACGGAGTCTGTTTCGTATGAAACCAAAGGACGCAGTGAGGAATGGAAGGAAAATGTTTTGTGTAATCAGGCTGTTCGCCGGATGATTCTTCCTGTTACACGGAAAACCTCTCATCGTTTAATTTTTACTGCATTGGATGAAGGTGTGGTATTGGATCAGATATACCTTTATACACCTCGGATAAAATAGGGTGAACGAAGATATTCAGGATATTTGTGCATACAGAAATTACAATGAAAAACAACAGATAAAATGAAGAAGACTTTTTTTAAATCTTTGGCTGGTATTGCGGCCGTAGCTTTTGCCGTATCATGTACAGCACCGGCTCCAAAGTATAAAATGGTAATAGTTGATGCTCCTTTTGCTATGGAACCCATCAAAGAATGTGTTTTTCCCGAACAAGATTTTTCCATTGTGGATTATGGTGCGGTGAAAGGTGGGGAAACAGTGAATACGGAGGCCATCGCCAAAGCCATAGTAGCTTGTAATAAGGCCGGAGGAGGCCGTGTGGTTATTCCTGAAGGGGAATGGTTGACAGGACCTATTCATTTTCAAAGTAATGTAAATCTTCATTTGGAAGAAAATGCCATATTACGCTTTACAGATAATCCTTCTGATTATCTGCCTGCTGTGATGACTTCATGGGAGGGTATGGAATGTTACAACTATTCTCCGTTGCTGTATGCTATGGATTGTGAGAATATTGCTATTACCGGAAAAGGAACATTGGCTCCTATTATGGATACTTGGAAAATCTGGTTCAAGCGTCCTAAACCTCACATGGATGCTTTGAAAGAGTTATATACGATGGCTTCTACTGATGTACCTGTAGAACAGCGTCAGATGGCAAAAGGAGAAAATCATCTTCGTCCTCATTTGATACATTTCAACCGGTGTAAAAATGTGCTGCTGGATGAATTCAAGATTCGCCAGAGTCCTTTTTGGACTATACATCTTTATATGTGTGATGGTGGTATCGTACGTAATCTGGATGTAAAGGCTCATGGTCATAACAATGATGGAATTGATTTGGAAATGAGCCGCAACTTCTTGATAGAGAACTGTGTGTTCGATCAAGGGGATGATGCTGTGGTTATAAAGGCAGGGCGTAATCAGGATGCATGGCGTCTGAATACTCCTTGTGAGAATATTGTGATACGCCATTGTGATATTTTGAAAGGACATACTTTACTGGGAATCGGTAGTGAAATGTCTGGTGGTGTACGGAATGTGTACATGCACAATTGTACGGCTCCCGATTCTGTATTCCGTCTTTTCTTTGCTAAAACCAATCATCGCCGTGGCGGATTTATTGAAAATATCTGGATGAAAAATGTGAAAGCGGGAAAGATGCAACGTGTACTCGAAGTGGATACGGATGTGCTTTACCAGTGGCGTGATTTGGTACCTACCTATCAGGATAGCATTACATTCATCAACGGACTTTATATGGATAGTGTGACTTGCGACCGTACCGAGGCTGTTTATGATTTGAAAGGCGATGCCCGTCTTCCTATCAAGAATGTGGAAATAAGGAATGTGACTGTGGGTGAAGTTACAAAGTTTGTGAAGAATGTGGTAAATGCGGAGAATGTGGTGGAGGAAAATATAATTTACAAGGAGAAACAAGATAAACAATGAAAACACAAAAAAAACTATGGAGTGCTTTAGCTGCTCTGTGTGTGGCAACTGTAACGGTTGCCCAACCGGCCTACAATTATTCTAAACTGCAAAAAGAACAGTTGGGGCGTGGCGTTGTGGCCATTCGTGAAAATCCATCGGAGGTAGTGGTGTCGTGGCGTTACCTGTCTTCCGATCCGATCAATACTTCTTTCAATGTATATAGAAATGGAGAGAAAATAGCGGAAGTCCCCAATTCTACAGGTACTTTTTATCGAGATACTTACTCGGGTAATGAAAAAGCGGTATATACTGTAAAACCGATGATAAATGGGGTTGAAACAGGTAAGTTGAATGGAAATTATACTTTGCCGGCTAATGCTCCGTCTGGTTATATCGATATTCCTCTGGACAGGCCGGCAGAAGGTGTGACTCCTTCGGGACAAAAATACACCTATAGTCCTAATGACGCATCTATAGGTGATGTGGACGGCGACGGTGAATATGAAATTATCTTGAAGTGGGACCCCTCCAATGCACATGATAATGCACATGACGGTTATACAGGAAATGTTTATTTTGACTGTTATCGCTTGACCGGAGAAAAACTATGGCGTATTGACTTGGGGCATAATGTCCGCGCCGGAGCCCACTATACCCAGTTTATGGTGTTTGATTTGGTTGGAGATGGTAAGGCGGAAGTAGTCATGAAGACTTCTGATGGAACAAAGGATGGAAAAGGAAAGATAATAGGTGATGCCAAGGCTGATTACCGTGAACCGGGTATCACAGACGGAAATTCCCATGGAAATACACCTCGTAACCAAGGACGTATCCTGACTGGTAACGAATACTTGACTGTATTCAACGGACTGACAGGAGAAGCGATGAAAACAATTGATTATGTTCCGGCTCGTGGTAAATTGACCGACTGGGGAGACAACCGTGCCAACCGCAGTGACCGTTTCCTTGCTTGTGTAGCTTATCTGGATGGAGTACATCCCAGTGTGGTGATGTGTCGTGGATATTATACCCGCGCTGTGCTGGCGGCATTCGACTGGGATGGCAAGAACTTGAAACAACATTGGGTGTTCGACAGCAATAATCCGGGGTGTGGAGACTATGCCGGGCAGGGTAACCATAATCTTCGCGTAGGCGATGTGGATGGTGACGGATGTGATGAAATAATTTATGGTTCTTGTGCTATTGATCATGATGGAAAAGGATTGTATTCTACCCGTATGGGGCATGGAGACGCTATGCATCTAACACAATTTGCTCCCGGATTAAAAGGTTTGCAGGTTTGGGATTGTCATGAAAATAAGAAAGATGGTTCCACTTTCCGTAATGCGGCTACGGGTGAAGTGTTGTTTCAGGTGAAAAGTAGTATAGATGTAGGTCGGTGTATGGCTGCTGATGTTGATCCGCGCAATCCGGGAGTGGAGATGTGGTCATCCGATTCAAAAGGAGTACGTAATATAAAAGGTGAAGTGATTCGTTCTGACCTCAAGAGCTTTTCAGTCAATATGGCTGTATGGTGGGATGGAGATTTGCTTCGTGAGTTGCTGGATAAAAACAGGATAACCAAGTATGATTGGGAAGACGATGTATGTCGTCCGTTAATGATATTTGATGGAACGGATTCAAATAATGGTACGAAGTCCAATCCTTGTTTGCAGGGAGATATAATAGGTGATTGGCGTGAGGAGGTGCTGCTCCGTACGGAAGATAATTCGGCACTTCGTCTGTATGTGTCGCGGATACCGACTGAATACCGTTTTCATACTTTCTTGGAAGATCCGGTGTATCGTATCAGTATCGCTACTCAAAATGTGGCATACAACCAGCCTACCCAGCCTGGTTTTTATTTCGGACCGGATTTGAAAGAGGGGATATTTAGAGGTTATGAATTTAAAAATAAATAAAGACTATATACCATGAATCTGAAAACATTAAGTATGATGGGCGCTCTGTTGCTGCTGGCAGGAACGGGTGCGAATGCGCAAAAGAAGAAAGAAGTACTGAATGATTCGAATACGCCGTTACACTTGTTGCAACCTGCATACAAAGTGCCTTACGGTATGCTCACTACAGAGGAGATAAAGGCCGATATGGATCGTGTCCTTCGTTATTTGGAAAAGAATACTCCGACTCGTGTCGTTGATAAGAATACAGGTAAGGTTATTACGGATTATGCCAATATGACGGCTGATGCACAGCTGGAACGAGGTGCTTTCCGTCTGGCAAGTTATGAATGGGGGGTGACTTATTCAGCTATGTTGGCTGCTGCTGAGGCTACAGGGGATCAGGCTTATTATAAATATGTAACAGATCGTTTTCAGTTTCTGGCCGAGGTTGCTCCACACTTCCGTAAAGTATTGGAAAAGTATGGAACTGTAGATCCGCAGATGAAACAAATTTTGACTCCTCATGCATTGGATGATGCCGGGGCGGTGTGCGCGGCTATGGTCAAGGTGCAGATGAAGAAAAATTCACCGGAACTTAAGCCGTTGATTGATAATTATATGGATTTTATTGTGAATAAGGAGTATCGTCTTGCTGATGGAACATTTGCCCGTACCCGTCCACAACATAATACGTTATGGTTGGACGATATGTTTATGGGTGTTCCACCGATAGCTTGGTATTCGTGTATCGCAGGTGATAAACAACAGGCCTATTTGAGCGAAGCTGTACGTCAGATATTTCAATTTGCAGACCGTATGTGGGTTCCCGAGAAGAAACTTTTCCGTCATGGATGGGTGGAAGGTATGCAGGATCATCCTGCTTTCCATTGGGGACGTGCCAATGGTTGGGCGTTGTTGACTATGTGTGAGGTATTGGATGTGTTGCCGGAGGATTATCCTCAGCGCGATAAAATTCTAGATCTGTTCCGTACTCATGTACGTGGTCTTGCTGCATGTCAAAGTGGTGAAGGTTTCTGGCATCAGTTGCTGGATCGTAATGATTCTTATCTGGAAACTTCAGCCACGGCTATTTATGTATATTGCTTTGCTCATGCTATCAATAAAGGATGGATTGACGCTATGGCATACGGACCGGTGGCACAGTTGGGATGGCATGCCGTAACGACTCAAATCAATGCGGAAGGTCAAGTAGACGGAACTTGTGTAGGAACAGGTATGGCTTTTGATCCGGCTTTTTATTATTATCGTCCGGTCAATGTATATGCTGCCCACGGTTATGGCCCGGTACTTTGGGCGGGTGCTGAGATGATTAATATGCTGAACAAACAACATCCTAAAATGAATGACAGCGCCGTGCAGTATTACCGTACGGAACAAAAGACTTCAGAACCTATTTTCCATGTAATGGATGGTGGAGCTAAATAAGAAAAAAACAGAACTTAAAAAAAGGAGGAAAATACCATGAAACGTGAAGCTTTTAAGATGTTCTTGAAGCCGGGCTTTGAGAAAGAGTACGAAAAAAGACATGCGGCTATTTGGCCGGAATTGAAGAAAATGTTATCTGATGGAGGAGTATATGATTACTCCATTTATTGGGATAAGGATACTAATATTCTGTTTGCCTGTCAGAAGACAAAAGGAGATGAGTCTTCGCAAGATATGGGGGCCAATCCCATTGTACAAAAATGGTGGGATTATATGGCGGATATCATGGAAGTAAATCCGGATAATTCTCCGGTAACCATCCCGCTGCCTGAAGTCTTCCACATGGACTAAGATAAAAAAGAGTGTATCGATTCATTTTGATACACTCTTTTTTTATACCTTTGCAGGCACAACAACACTATGATGAATGATATGAAAAAACACATCTATACTTTATGGGCATTCTTTATTCTTTTCAGTCAGAGTATTGCCGCATCAGTCGAGGTGCGTTCTACTCATATGACTACGGGAGATGGAGTCGCCAATAACTCAATTCGATATATATATCAGGATAGCAAAGGCTTTATCTGGATGGGAACGTTGAATGGGCTTAGTCGTTATGACGGGAATTCGTTTGTGACTTTTCGTCCTGAGGGTGGAAATAAAATTTCGTTGATAGACCATCGGATTCGCGATTTGGAAGAAGATAAAAATGGTTTCTTGTGGATTGCGACTTCTGCCGAGTTGTTTAGTTGTTATGATCTGAAGAAAGATTGCTTTGTTGATTTTACCGGTTGTGGGGAATATAAACAACTGTATAGCTATAAGATGACTGACCGTGAAGGTAATGTCTGGTTATGGCAGGATGGAAACGGGTGTCGTAAAGTGACTTATATGAATGGTGGGTTTACATCTATAGTTTTCAAGAAAGAAAATAATAATCTCCCTTCTAATAATGTTACTTATATATCTGAGGATGAACAAGGAAGAATATGGATTGGTAGCCATGACGGTATAGCTCAAGTGGTAGAGGACAAGGCAGTATTGGTGGAAGAAAATCATGATGCTTCCAAGATGATGTCTTTTGGTAAAGATGTTTTTTTTCTTTCGGGAACAGGAACAATTTCGTTGAAGAGAGAAGGAGAGGATAGCCGTATTGTTACTCGTTTAGGTGAAGGTAGTAAAGTATATAGTACCATGCGCTTGCAAAACGATTGGATTGTTTTTACGGAAGATGGCAGTTATGTCTTCAATTTGAAAACTCATCAGGTAAGTTTGGATACGGAACTGAATATAAAAAAAGGACAAGTTCAGATTGACAACCGGGGGAATTTTTGGATTTATAATCATACGGGTAAGGTATGGTATGTCAATGCCAAGACCAGATTTGTCAAGTCTTTCCAACTGATTCCGGCTGATAAAGTAAATTATATAGATGAGGAACGTTACCACATAGTTCATGATTCTCGTGATATAGTTTGGATTTCCACTTATGGTAACGGTTTGTTTGCTTATGATTTGGCAACTGATGAATTGCAGCATTTCGAATCCAATATTAATGGATTCAGTCATATCACTTCAAATTTTTTGCAATATATTATGGAGGATCGTGCCGGTGGTATTTGGGTTAGTTCGGAATATACGGGTATTTCTCGTCTTTCGGTCTTGAATGAAGGAGCTGAGCGTATTTTTCCTGAAGATGAAACTTTATCAGACCGTTCAAATACCGTGCGTATGATCAACCGTATGCCTGATGATAAGATTTGGTTGGGTACCCGTCGTGGAGGATTGTATATTTATGACCCTCATTTGAAAACTATAGAGAGCAGTCGTTATTTTGATTCTAATATTTATGCTGTTGAGGAAGGGGCTGATGGTAGTATTTGGTTGGGGAGCCGTGGAAACGGATTGAGTATTGACGGAAGATGGTACACTTATCACTCGGATGATCCTCTGTCTATTGGAAATAATAATATCTTTACTCTTTACCGGGACCGAAAGAATAGAATGTGGATAGGCACTTTTGGCGGTGGATTGAATTTGGCGGTTAAGGAAAAGGATAGGTATGTATTCAAGCGGTTTTTGAACAATTTTTATAGCCAGCGTCAGATTCGTGTGATACAGGAAGACAATAATGGATGGATATGGGTGGGTACTAGTGCTGGGGTTTACATATTTAATCCTGATTCGTTAATGAATGATCCGGATAACTATATTACTTATAATTATAATAACGGTAAGTTACGTAGTAATGAAATAAAGTGTATCCATCAAGATAGTAAGGGTCGGATATGGGTTGGTACTTCAGGAAAAGGATTCAGTATGTGCATGCCAGAAGGTGATTACAGAAACTTGACTTTTGAGCATTATGATGGAAGTGATGGGTTGGTAAATAGTATGGTGCAATCTATTGTTGAAGACAGGGAGGGCAAACTTTGGGTTGCGACGGAATATGGTATTTCTCGTTTTGATCCGGATACGCATGCTTTTGAAAATTTCTTTTTTTCAGCATATGCGTTGGGGAATGTTTATAGTGAGAACAGTGGTTGTGTGAGTAAGGATGGTAAACTGATGTTTGGTTCTAATTATGGATTAGTTGTTATCACTCCCGGCAAAATTGTGAATAATTCTACTGTAACTCCTATGGCAGCTTTTACCAATCTTCGAATTAATGGTATTGCTATGCGCCCAGGCGATGTGGATTCTCCGTTAGACCGTTCGTTGATTTATACAGATGAAATTGAGTTGAAATATTTCCAAAATTCTTTTGTCATAGATTTCTCTACATTTGATTATTCCGGAACGAATAGTACTAAATATACGTATCGGTTAGATAATTATGATAAGGAGTGGAGTATACCGTCTTCGTTGAATTTTGCAGCTTATAAGAACCTGGTACCCGGTACTTATAAATTGCGGGTGAAAGCTTGCAATGGGGTAGGTGTGTGGGGAGATAAAGAAACGATTTTGAAGATTATCGTTGTTCCTCCTTTTTGGAAAACTACTTGGGCTTTCTTTATTTATGCTATTTTGATAGGGGGGGCGTTATACATCACTTTCAGACTAATGCGTGACTTTAATACTTTGCGTAATCGTATACAGGTGGAGAAACAGCTGACAGAGTATAAATTAGTTTTTTTCACGAATATCTCTCATGAGTTCCGTACTCCCTTGACTTTGATACAAGGAGCATTGGAGAAGATACAGCGTGGTGGTAAAATCCCTAAAGAAATGGCTTATTCATTGAAGGTCATGGATAAAAGTACCCAGCGTATGTTGCGTCTTATCAATCAGTTGCTGGAATTCCGTAAGATGCAGAATAATAAACTGGCCCTTTCTTTAGAGGAAACGGATGTCATGGCTTTCTTGTATGAAATTTTTCTGAGTTTCAATGATGCTGCTGAGTCTAAGAATATGGATTTCAAGTTTTTGCCATCTGTAGCCTCTTATAAGATGTTTATCGATAAGGGTTATTTGGATAAAGTGACTTATAATTTATTGTCTAATGCTTTCAAATATACGCCCAGTGGTGGAAAAGTGACTTTTTCTGTGACGGTAGATGAAGCAAGGAAACTGTTGGTCATATCGGTAGCCGATTCCGGTGTAGGCATTCCTAAAGAGAAGCGTAATGAGTTATTTAAGCGTTTTATGCAAAGTAGTTTTTCGGGTAGTAGTGTCGGAGTCGGCCTGCATTTGACACATGAACTGGTGTGTGTGCATAAAGGTACGATAGTGTATACTGAAAATGAAGGTGGTGGGTCTATATTTACAGTCAGTTTGCCTACTGATATTTCTGTTTATGAGGAAAAAGATTTCCTGATTCCCCATAATGTGTTGCTGGAAGAGGAGGAAGTACATCATGCGGCTGTTCTTGCAGGAGAAATATCGGCGCAAGAAGGGGAAGTGGAACTTCCATCTGCACCACTTAATAAGCGGAAAGTACTTATTATAGAAGATGATAACGATGTACGTGAGTTTTTGAAAGAAGAAGTGGGACAATATTTTGAAGTTGTGGCCGAGGCGGATGGTCCGTCTGGATTGGAACGTGCACGTACGTATGA
>ERZ1504279.175-NODE-175-length-18163-cov-4.199083_pt1 | contig 18163 bp, 16 predicted proteins | sample MGYA00571871_ERZ1504279 | MGnify/ENA primary metagenome ERZ1504279 (study PRJEB39906, sample SAMEA3182057) | gut metagenome | biome: human; feature: gut; material: Stool; isolation source: human stools | place: Canada | collected 2012-11-26 ... | reverse complement strand
CATGGCAACTGTTCGTACCTATCAGCCCAGAAAGCGTCACAGATCCAAGGTGCATGGCTTCAGAAAGAGAATGGCTACCGCCAACGGCCGCAAGGTCCTCGCCCGTCGCCGCGCCAAGGGCAGAGCAAAGCTCTCTGCGTAATCTGACGCGCCTACACCGCAGCACACATACAATTCGGGGTGAATGGAAGCAGTTCTGTTCGCCCCATCTGTTTATCAGCAGCTATTCAAAGGTGGGCGTTTATGCAGTTTTCTTCCTCGTTGAAGCTCAATCATATCTTCCGCCGTCTCTACCGCAAGGGAAGCAGCGCGGCCAACGGCTATCTCGTGCTCTACTGCCGGAAAAACGGTTCGCAGGCGAACCGCGTCGGTCTGACCGTCGGCGCGAAGCTGGCCCATGCCGTGCAGCGCAACCGGCTGCGCAGGCAGCTGCGTGAAATTTACCGGCTGCACGAGACTTCGTTTGCCCGTGGATATGATCTTGTCGTCGTCGCCCGGTCGCGCGCCATCGGCGCGGATTACGCGGCGCTGGAGCACGCCTATCTTTCGCTTGCCGCAAGGCTCGGCCTGCTGACGCAGAACACGCCGTGAAGCGCGTGCTCCTGTTTCTCATCCGCCTGTATCAGAAGTATCTCTCCCCCGGGCTTCCGCGCCGGTGCCGGTTCTCGCCGACCTGTTCGCAGTATGCGCTGGAGGCGATCACGAAATACGGCGCGGTGAAGGGCGGCTGGCTGGCGCTGAAGCGGCTGCTGCGGTGCAATCCCTTTTATAAGGGAGACTATTTTGACCCGGTGCCGTAGGGCAGCGTGGTTTTTCCCGTTGTCCGAACGCGTACCCCCATCACATTTGGAGGAACACAATGAAGAAAAAAGTCCTGATCTGGGTCCTTGCCGCCGTGCTTGTGCTGTCCATGGCCGGCTGCGCCGCCGGCGCTGTCAGCTCGAACGACAAATACGTGGGCATGGAGCCCGTAGCAGCAGCTGAAGCTGCCGCCGCCGAGACGAAGGATACGACCAGCATTTCTGACCTGATCCGCGTCCCGTTCGGCTATCTGCTCGACTGGCTGTATACCTTCACCAACAGCTACGGTCTGGCGCTGATCCTGTTTTCGCTGATCGTCAAGCTGGTGCTGCTGCCGATGTCGGTCAAGAGCAAGAAGAGCATGCTCAAGATGTCCCGTCTGTCGCCGCAGGTCAAGGCCCTTGAGGCCAAATACGGCGACGACAAGCAGAAATACCAGATGGCTGTCCAGCAGATGTACAAGGAAGAAGGCGTGTCCATGGGCGGCGGCTGCCTGTGGTCGTTCATTCCGCTCCTCATCCTGCTGCCGCTTTACAACGTCATCCGTGAGCCGATCACGTACATGATGCACAACTCCCGCTCCATCTCCGAGGCCATCGTCGCCTTCCTGCAGGCCAGCGGCGAAAATCTCGGCAAAAACGCGTACTATGCCCAGCTGGCCGCCGCCGGTCATATCGGCGATTATATGGAAGAACTCAAGTCCCTGGCCGTTACGGCGAACGCCAATCTGCAGGCCATGAACTTCCAGTTCCTTGGCATTGATCTGGCCGGTATCCCCACGTTCCGCTTCTGGGACTGCGAGGGCTGGAGCGAGATCGGTCTGTTCCTGATCCCGGTCGTTTCTGCCGGTCTGCAGGCTGTGTCCATGTGGATCAGCCAGAAGATGAACAACCAGGTCGCCACGAACGCCGACGGCGAACAGGATGCGGACGCCGCCAAGACCGCCAACCAGACCAACGCGACCATGATGCTCATGATGCCGCTCATGTCCCTCTGGATCGGCTTCTCCATGCCCGCCGCGATCTCCATCTACTGGATCGCGCAGGCCGTGTTCGGCGCTGTGCAGGATTATTTTCTGACGAAGCACTACCGCAAGGTCTATGACGAGGAAGACGCCGTCAAGCAGGAGATCGCCGCCAAGCGCCGCGCCGAGGAGGCCGAAAAGGAGCGCCAGCGCGCCCTGCGCCGCGAGCAGAACCCCGACGGCATCACCGACAACGTCAGCAAAAAGAAGATCCGTCAGCAGGAAAAGGAAGCCGCTGAAAAGGCTGCCAAAGCATACGAGGCCAGGAAGAACCCTGTGCAGGAATCCGAGGAAAAGAAGCCGCTTTCCGGCGACCCGGAGCGCCCGTACAGCCGCGGCCGTGCCTACGATCCTGCTCACTATGGCAGAAAGCGTCCTGCCGGCTCTGACGCAGAACAGACAGAGGAGTAATTATGGAGAAATTTATTACCGCAACCGGCAAAACGATCGATCTGGCCATCGCAGCGGCTCTGGAAGAGCTGCATATGGACCGTGACAGCGTTTCCGTTGAAGTTCTGGAAAACCCGAGATCCGGCTTCCTTGGCATCGGCGCACAGCCCGCGCGCGTCAAGGTCACCTACGAAGCGCCCGACGAGGCCCCCAAGCCCGCCCTGTCTTCCGCGTCGCGCAGCAAGCCGAAAAAGCCTGCTGAGTCCAAGCCCGCGGACAGTGCGAAGGTGATCGCGCCCGCCGCTCCAAAGGTCATCGCACCGGCTGCGCCCGAAGCGCCCCGTCCGCAGGATACGCGCGCTTCCGCACCCAAGGCTCCGCAGCAGCCGCGTCAGGAACGCGCGCCGAAGCAGCGCGGCCCCAGACCGGAACGCCGCGACCAGAAGCCGCGCCAGCCGCAGCAGGCCGAAAAGCCCGCTGTCCCGGCAGAACCGAAGGTCTATGCCCCCGCAGAGCCGGGCTCCAGGGAGGAGCGCATTGAGATCTTCATCAAGGGCCTTCTCGAGCACATGGGCTCCGATGCCGTGCCGCACGCCGTCAAGACCGGCGATGATACCTATCTGGTCGACCTCGTGGGCGAGAACCTCGGCATCCTCATCGGCCGCCGGGGCGAGACGCTCGACGCGATCCAGCATCTGACCAACTATGCCGTCAACCGCGGCCAGAACAAGCGCGTGCGCATCAACGTTGACGCCGAGAGCTACCGCCTCAAGCGCGAGCAGGCGCTGCAGCGCCTGGCCCAGAAGGTCGCAGGCAAGGTCACCCGCTACCGCCGGAACATCACGCTCGAGCCGATGAACGCCTATGAGCGCCATGTGATCCATGCCGCGCTGCAGGATTATCCCGACGTGACCACCTTCTCCACCGGCACCGAGCCGAACCGCCGCATCGTCGTGGCCTACAGCCGCTACAAGTCGGCAGAGGCCGCCGTCAAGAAGGATTTCCCGGAAACAGAAGAGGAATAAGCAAAAGTCAGGGGCTGCAGCGAGTTTATTTCGCTGCAGCCCCGTTGTTGTTGATTTTGCTATTCCTCGTCCCGTTCGCGCAGACCTGCGACGGAGCTGACGGGCAGCGAGAAGCAGATCGCACCGGCCTTTGTGCCGGGGCCTGCATTTTCGTTGATCGCGCGCATGATCGCGGCCTTTTCGTCCGCGTAGGCGATGATGTAGACCATATCCTTTTCGTCGGCCAGACTCACGCCGAAGAATTTCTCTCCGCGCTTCGAGCCTGTGCCCTTGGCGTGCAGCACCGTGCCGCCGCCTGCGCCTGCGGCCCGTGCGGCGTCCATGACGAGATCGGCGTAGCCCTCGTTCAGGATCACGACGATCAGTTCATGATTGAATTCCATATGCGGCGTTCCTCCTGTTTTCAGATCGTTGGTCAGATAGGCGAGCGTTCTGCCGCCCGCCACGCTCTTGAGCGGCACGGTCAGCAGAATCCCGTTGCCGGGAATGTCGAGAAACAGCTTGCGCTTGGCGGCCTTGACGAGCTGCGCGGCCTCCTGCGCGCTGGCAACGGATGTCGTGACGGTCTTGAGTGTCTCGTCCAGACCGTAGACGGCCAGATGCTCGTTTTTGGCCGTGCCTCTTCCGGGTGCGCTGAGGATCATCGGCAGACCCGTCTCGCGGAACAGGGCGTTCATGGCCTCGCCGCGGTCGGAATCGGTAACGGCAATGATATAATATAATTCCATATCAGCAGGCCTCCCACAGTTCGATGATCTCGTTGTCGCCGAAGTCCGGCAGAGCCGGTTCCTTTTCGGCGCGGCGGGATTTGATCACGTAGATCGCGCCCATGACCTGCACGGTAATCAGCGGCATCATCGCGACCAGCGCGACAAGGCCGAACGCGTCCGTCATGACATTCCCGTCCAGCGCTTCGCACGCGCCCATGGCGAACGGCAGCATGAACGTCGCCGTCAGCGGGCCGGAGGCTACGCCGCCGGAGTCAAACGCAATGGCCGTAAACGTGCGCGGCACGAAGAACGACAGGGCCAGCGCGATGAAGTACCCCGGCACGAGGAAGTACATGATTGAAACGCCCGTGATGACGCGCAGCATGGCAAGTCCGCCTGCGGCGGAGACGGCGATGGACAGGCTCATGCCCATAGCCTTTGCCGAGATTGCGCCCGCGCTTAAATCCTCGACCTGCCGGTTGAGGATGTGGACGGCAGGCTCGGCGTTGATGATGAACCAGCCCATCAGCATGGCCAGCGGAATGAGCAGCCACAGCTTCCATCCCTCCGTCAGCGCCGCGCCCAGCGCATAGCCGACCGGCGAGAAGCCGACGTTCACGCCCGTCAGGAACAGGACGAGTCCCGCGTATGTATACAGAATGCCCACCATGACCCGCAAAAACGGCAGCTTCCGCAGCCGCAGCGAGACGATCTGGAAGATCAGGAAGAACACCACGATCGGCAGCAGCGCCAGCGTGACCTCCTTCAGATATTCCGGGAAGGCGTGCAGATAGTCCCGGCCCAGTGCAACGGTATTGGTGATGGCGGCGGCAGTCTCGCTTTCCGCCTGTGCGGGCTGCGTCTTGTAGATCGCGCCCAGCAGCAGCACCGACGCGATCGGCCCGATGGAGCACAGCCCGACAAGGCCGAACGAGTCCGCCTTCGCATTTTCGTCGGAACGGATGGACGCCACGCCGACGCCGAGCGCCATGATGAACGGCACGGTCATCGGCCCGGTCGTCACGCCGCCGGAGTCAAACGCGACAGCGAGAATGCCCTGATCGGACAGGAACGCCGCGAGAAAGACCAATACATAGAACATGATCAGCAGCAGCCGCAGCGAAATGCCGAACAGAATACGCACCATGCAGAGCATCAGGAAGATGCCCACGCCGACGGAGACGGTCAGGATGAGAACCGTCTTGTCGATCTCCGGCACGTTGGCCGCCAGCACCTGTAAATCCGGCTCGGCCACCGTAATGGCGACGCCCAACAGGAAGCTGACGATCAGGATCAGCCCAAGCCTGCGCGATTTTGTCAGCTTCGCGCCCATGTAGTTGCCGATCTTGCTCATGGACATTTCCGCGCCGAGCGTGAACAGTCCCATGCCCAAGATCAGCATGGCCGTCGCCAGCACGAACGAGAGCATCAGCCCCGTATCGACCGGCACGAGCACGAAGCAGATCGTCAGCACGATCAGGCTGATCGGCAGCACGGAGGCCGCAGCCTCCTTCAGTTTTTCCAGTAACACCTGTTTGCGGTACAAAGCCTCACTCCTATTTCAAGAATTGTTCTTATTTTATCAGAAAAATTCCGTTCTGAACAGAGCGGAAATGTAAAAAGGCTGTTAATTTTATGCACCGTGTATTTTTATGCAGTTTCACCAAAGAATCATCGATTTACTTGACGAAAGGACAGAAAGCCAATACAATAAGAAAGCTTATGCGCAGACTCCTGGCTGCATATGCGGCCGGGGGTGAGATTTTATGAAGAAGAGAGAGTATTTTATGGAGAAGAAACCCGCGCGCGCCATTGCCCTGCTGCCCATCGGGGTGTTCCTTGTTTTGTATCTGGGGCTGGGCTGCCTGTTTGAATACGGCCTGAAAATTAAAATGGGCTTTTACAACATTCCAATCGTCGTGGCGTTTCTGGCCGCGATCCTCGTCGCCTGCCTGCAGAACCGGGCGCTGTCGTTCGACGAAAAGCTGGAGGTCATGGCCAAAGGCGTCGGCGATAAGAACATTATGACGATGATCCTGATCTTTCTGGCCGCCGGTGTGTTCGTCGGCGTCGTGGGCCGCAGCAGCGCGGAGTCCGTCGCGTATTTCATGCTTGCGCATATCCCGGCGCGGTTCGCCGTTGCGGTGCTGTTCATCGTCTCATGCTTCGTCTCGACGGCCATGGGCACGTCCTGCGGCACGATCACGCTGATCGTCCCCATCGCCGTCGCCGTGGCGAAGGCGTCGGGGTTCCATCTGGCGCTGTGCATCGGCTCCGTCATGGGCGGTGCGATGTTCGGCGACAATCTCTCGTTCATCTCCGATACGACCATCGCCGCCTGCAGCACGCAGGGCTGCGAAATGAAGGACAAATTCCGCACAAACTTCCGCATTGCGCTTCCGGCGGCGCTGGTGGCGCTGGCGCTGATCCTCGTGTTCTCGCTGAAAAGCGATATTGGCGCGGTCGAGATCCCGGAATACCATCTGCTGCAGACCGTCCCGTATCTGCTGGTGCTCGTTGGCGGCGTGGCGGGCGTTAACGTGTTCCTCGTGCTGCTGACCGGCATTTTCTCCGGCGCCATCATCATGCTCGCCACCGGTGCGGTGCACCCGACCGAGCTGCTGGGGAACATGGGCTCCGGCGCGTCCGGGATGTTTGAGACGATCATGGTCACGATCCTTGTCTCGGCCATGTGCGGCCTCATCCGCGAATACGGCGGCTTTGAAGCGCTGCTCGGCTTTATCCGCCGCATTTTCCACGGCAACAAGGGCGGCCAGCTGGGCATCGGATTGCTTGTCGGCGCGATGGACATTGCCACGGCCAACAATACCGTCGCCATCGTCATGGCCGGTCCCATCGCGAAGCAGATGAGCGAGGAATACGGCATCACGGGCAAGAAGAGCGCGTCGCTGCTCGACACCTTCTCATGCATCTTCCAGGGCATCATCCCCTACGGCGCGCAGATGCTGCTGGCGATCTCCGCCGCCGCAGAGCTTGGCGAAACGCTCACCGCGTTCCAGATTATCCCGTTCCTGTTCTACCCCTACCTGCTGCTCATCAGCTCGCTGGTGTTTATCTTCCTTGTGCCGGAAAGAAAGTAAGTGGATCGAGCACAGGCAACCACAAAACTGAACGGCTTTCGGTGAATACGCTCCGCCCCTACGAACGCATTGCTGCCTGAAACGGGCAGCAATGCGTTTTGATCGTATAAGCCGAGGCCCCGCAGACGGCGGGGCCTCGGCTTTTGCGTTTATTGTTCTGCCGCGTGCAGGATGACGGTCAGCAGCTCGTCGCGGCCGTCGCCCTTTTCGGCGGAGAAGGGGATCAGGCGCACGTCATCCGGCAGGGACAGCACCTCGCGGATGCGGGCAAGATTTGGCTCGATCTCGCTCTTTTTGAGCTTATCAAGCTTGTTGGCCACGACCACGAAGGGCTTGCCGGACTGCAGAAAGTAATTCGCCATGACCACATCGTTTGCTGTCGGCGCATGGCGTGCGTCGACGAGCATGACGCCGAAGGTAAGCGTAGCCGGCGCGGCAAAATAGGCCTCCATGAGCCTGCCCCATCGCTCTTTTTCCTTCTGCGGGACCTTGGCATAGCCGTAGCCCGGCAGGTCGACGAGGTACATGGCCTCATCAATGCGGAAAAAGTTGATGTGCGTGGTCTTGCCGGGGGCCTCGCCGACGCGGGCGAAGTTTTTGCGCAGCAGGAGCTTGTTGATCACGGAGGATTTTCCGACGTTGGACTTGCCCGCGAACGCGATCTGCGGCAGGCCGTCCTTCGGGCAGTCGGCGACGGAGGTGACGGAGCGGACAAATTCCGCGTTATGCAGATTCATGCAGGCCTCCTCACTGCCGGATGCCGGGCTTGCGGCGCGTTTTGGGTGCGGGGATCGGCATTGCGGGCGCGGCGGGAACCGAAATTGTCCCCGCTGCATCGTCTGCGGGCAGAAGGGCAGCCTCCAGCACGCGGTCGGCACTGGAAACCGTGATGAATTGCAGCGCCTGCCGCACGGTCTGGTCGATCTCCTCCAGATCCTTTTCGTTTTCCGCCGGGATGATGACGGTCTTGACCCCGTGGCGCAGAGCAGCCATGGTCTTTTCCTTCAGCCCGCCGATTGCGAGCACGCGGCCCCGGATGGAAATTTCGCCCGTCATGGCGACGTCGCGCCGCACGGGGCGGTTCGTAAGCGCCGAGACGATGGCGGTGCAGATCGTGATACCGGCGGACGGCCCGTCCTTCGGGACGGCTCCCTCCGGGAAGTGGACGTGGATGTCCTTCGTTTTATAGAAATCCGGGGCGAGGCCCAGCGCCTTTGCGCGCGAGCGGATAAAGCTCATGGCCGCGAAGGCGGATTCCTTCATCACGTCGCCCAGATTGCCGGTCAGTTCCAGCTTGCCGGTACCGTCGACCACGTTGACCTCGACCTCAAGCGTCGTGCCGCCGACGGCTGTCCACGCAAGGCCCGTGACAAGCCCGACCTGATCGGTCGTGACGTTTGCCTCCGGCAGGAATTTGCGGACGCCGAGGAAGTCTTCGAGATTGCCGCCGGTGATGGAAATGCGCTTGGGCGGCTCGTCGGAGACGAAGCGCATGGCGCACTTGCGGCAGAGCGCGGCGATCTGCCGCTCAAGACTGCGGACGCCGGATTCGCGCGTGTAGCAGGCGATGATCTCGCGGATCGCGTCGTCGGAGACGCGCACCTGCGTGCGCTTCATGCCGTGCTTTTTCAGCTGCTTCGGCAGCAGGTGCCGCTTGGCGATCTGCAATTTTTCCTCGTCCGTGTAAGACCCCAGTTCAATGACCTCCATCCGGTCGAGCAGGGCGCGGGGGATGGTGTCGGTCGTGTTGGCGGTGGTGATGAACATGCAGTGGGACAGATCGAACGGCACCTCAATATAATGGTCGCGGAAGCTGGAATTCTGAGCAGAGTCCAGCACCTCCAGCAGCGCGGACGACGGGTCGCCTTTATAATCGCTGCCGAGCTTGTCAATTTCGTCGAGCAGCAGCAGCGCGTTTTTGCTCTTGGCCTGAATCAGAGCCGTCATGATGCGGCCCGGCATGGCGCCGATATACGTCTTGCGGTGGCCGCGAATCTCGGCCTCGTCACGCACGCCGCCGAGAGACAGGCGGGCCAGCTTCCGGTTCAGCGCCCGTGCGATCGAAATCGCGACGGACGTTTTGCCCACGCCCGGAGGGCCGACCAGGCAGAGGATCTGCCCCGGCAGCTCCGGAGCCAGCTGGCGCACGGCCAGCGTTTCAAGAATGCGCTTTTTGACCGTCTCAAGGCCGAAGTGATCCTCGTCGAGAATTTTCGCAGCGGCCTTTACATCCAGCCGCTCCTTCGTCTCTTTGTTCCACGGCAGGTCGAGGATCGTGTCGAGATAATTGCGCAGAACAGAGGCCTCGGCGGAGCCGGGCTGCTGGCGCGCGAAGCGCGAAACTTCACGCAGCAGCTTTTCCTCCGTCTCCTGCGGAAGCTTCAGCGCCTGAATTTTGGTGCGGTAGCTGTCCGCGTCGCTGTCGTCGTCCTCGCCGAGTTCTTCGCGGATGACGTGCAGCTGCTCGCGCAGATAATAATCGCGCTGGTTCTGGTTGACATTCTGCTGCACCTGATCGTTGATCTCGCTTTCCAGCCGCAGAATGTCAAGCTCCTTCGCCATCATGCGGATGCACAGCTCCAGCCGGTGAACGGGCGGCAGCGTTTCGAGCACGCGCTGCTTGTCCTCGTAGCCGAACGTCGCGTTCTGGGCGATGAAATCGGCCAGCTCGCCCGCGTCGTCGGTCGAAGAGCCTTGCAGCAGGTTTTCCTGCCCGGATTTGACGGCCAGATCGATAAACTGCTCAAACAGCTGGTGCGCCTGCCGCACGAGCGCCTGCGTGCGCGGTACGGCGGCGTGATAGCCCGGCTCGTCCAGCTCCATCGCGCGGGCGAAGAGATACGGCTCTGCGTGGATCATGTCGGTCAGCTGCGCACGGTATTTGCCCTCGACGAGAATGCGCATATTGTCGCCCGGCAGACGCAAAATCTGCCGCACATAGGCCACGGTGCCGACGGAATACAGGTCGGTCTTCTTCGGCTCGTCGCACTGCACGTCGCGCTGGGCGACAAGGAAGATCATCTGATCGGCCCGCATGGCCTCCTCAACGGCGCGGGCAGACCGGCTCCTTCCGACGTCGAAATGCGTCACGCAGCCGGGGAACACCACGATCCCGCGCAGCGGCAGGACCGGCAGGCAGGCAAGGGGTTTATAGTCGCTCATAAAAGTTGTCTCCTTTCGCGGAGGATAAAAATACGCAGGAAGGGAGCGCACGCTCCCTTCCTGTTTGTTGTGTTACAGCGTTACGCCTGCGTTCTTGATGGGAGCGCGGGGCTTTGCGGCGTCGCGGGTGATCTGGGGCGGCTCGCCTTCGCGCACGCAGCGCTCGGTGATGCAGACGGACTGGATGGTGGGGTCGGACGGGATCTCGTACATGATCTTCGTCATGATCTCCTCCATGATGGCCCGCAGGCCGCGGGCGCCGATCTGGCGTTCGATGGCCTTTTCGGCAATGGCCTCCAGCGCGCCCTTTTCGAAGCTCAGCTCGACCTGATCGTAGGCCAGCAGCTTGTGGTACTGCTTGCAGAGCGCGTTTTTCGGCTCGGTCAGGATGCGGACGAGATCGTCCTTGCCCAGTCCCTGCAGCGAGGTGATGACCGGCAGACGGCCGACCAGCTCGGGGATGATGCCGAATTTCAGAAGATCGTGCGGCTGGACCAGCTGGAAGAGCTTGCCGACGTTGTGGTCGCCCTTGCTCTTGACCGTGGAGTTGAAGCCGACGGCGGAGGTATCGGTGCGCTGCTCGATGATCTTGTCAAGCCCGTCGAACGCGCCGCCGCAGATGAAGAGGATGTTGGTCGTGTCGACCTGAATGAACTCCTGCTGCGGGTGCTTGCGCCCGCCCTGCGGGGGGACATTTGCGACCGTGCCCTCGACGATCTTCAAAAGCGCCTGCTGGACGCCCTCACCGGAGACATCGCGGGTGATGGAGGTGTTCTCCGACTTACGGGCGATCTTGTCGATCTCGTCGATATAGATGATGCCGCGCTCGGCCAGCTCTACGTCGAAATCCGCCGCCTGCAGAAGCCGGAGCAGGATATTCTCAACATCCTCGCCCACGTAACCGGCCTCGGTCAGCGTGGTCGCGTCCGCGATGGCGAACGGCACGTTGAGGATCTTGGCCAGCGTCTGGGCGAACAGCGTCTTGCCGGAGCCGGTGGGGCCGATGAGCAGAATGTTGCTCTTCTGCAGCTCCACGTCGGAGTCGTTCTGGAAGTAAATGCGCTTATAGTGGTTATAGACCGCCACGGACAGGGCGATTTTTGCGTCGTCCTGACCGATGATATAGTGGTCCATGTAGGTCTTGATCTGCTGCGGCGTGGGGAGCGTGTCGGGCAGCTCAAGCTGCTGCTCGTTCAGGCCGTTGTGCATCTCATCGTGCAGGATGGACGAGCAGAGCTCGACGCATTCATTGCAGATGTAGACATTGGGGCCGGCGATGATGCGGCCGACCTGCTCCTGCTTTTTGCCGCAGAAGGAGCAGCGGATGGAGTCTCTTGCCAAGCTGGACTCCTCCTTTCAGGGATTATTGTCTCTTGTAGATGACCTTGTCAACAAGGCCGTAGGCCTGCGCCTCTTCGGCGGTCATGAAGTTGTCGCGCTCGGTATCGATCTTGATCGTCTCAAGCGGCTTGCCGGTGTTGGCGGCAAGAATCTCGTTCAGACGCTGCTTGATCTTCAGCATCCGTTCGACCTGGATCTGCATGTCGGTCGCCTGCCCCTGCGTGCCGCCGGAGGGCTGGTGGATCATGATCTCCGCGTTGGGAAGGGCAAGGCGCTTGCCCTTCGTGCCGGAGGACAGCAAAAACGCGCCCATCGACGCGGCCATGCCCACGCAGATGGTGGACACGTCGCACTTGATGAACTGCATGGTGTCATAGATCGCCATGCCGTCGGTCACGCTGCCGCCGGGGGAGTTGATGTAGAACTGAATGTCCTTATCGGGGTCCTGCGCCTCGAGATAGAGCATCTGCGCAACGATCAGACTGGCAGTGGTGCTGTTGACCTCTTCGGACAGGATGATGATACGGTCGTTGAGCAGGCGGGAGAAGATATCATACGACCGCTCGCCGCGGCTTGTCTGCTCGACAACATACGGAACCAAACTCATAATTTGGGATTCTCCTTTCAGACGGATGTCAGGTTGGCTGTAGGATTCTACCCAACGGGCCGGAGAATTATTCCTCGGTCTTGGCCTCTTCGGCGGGAGCCTCAGCGGCGTCTTCCTTCTTGGCGGCCTTCTTTTCCTTTTCCTTCTCGACGGGCTTTGCATTGTCCACGATCAGCTTGACAGCCTTGCGGCCCTTGAGATCGGACTTGACGGCCTCGACATCGACCATTTCCTTGATCTTGTCCAGCTCCATCTTATACTGCTCGGCCATCTTCTTCAGTTCTTCCTCGACTTCCTCTTCGGTCACGTCGAGGTTCTCCTGATGGACGATCTCGCTGAGCAGGATGTTGCTGCGGACGGTCTGCTCGGCCATCGGGCGCATGGAATCGCGCATACCCTTGACGTCGCCGCCGATCATCTTGAGGTAGTCATCCATCTTCATGCCCTGAGACTGCAGCTGATAGGCAAACTGCTCAAGATGCTTGTCAACCTGCTCGTCGATCATGCAGGCGGGGATATTGCAGGTCATGTTCTTGCCTGCGAGGACGACGGCTTCATTTTCAAACTCGCGGTCAACAGCTTCCTGACGCTTTGCGGCGAGGTCGGCCTTGATGCTCTTCTTGAGCGCGGCCAGCGTGTCGTATTCGGAGACGTCCTTGGCAAACTCGTCGTCGAGCTCGGGCTTGATGGTCTCCTTGACCTCGTGGATCTTGCACTTGAAGGTGGCTTCCTTACCGGCAAGCTCCTTGGTGTAGTTCTCAGGGAAGGTTACGACGACGTCCTTCTCGTCGCCTGCCTTGAGGCCGACGAGCTGATCCTCGAAGCCGGGGATGAACGCGCCGGAGCCGAGCGTCAGGGTGTAGCCCTCGGCCTTGCCGCCGTCAAACGGCTTGCCGTCTACGAAGCCCTCAAAATCCAGAACGACGGTGTCGCCGGTCTTGGCTTCGCGGTCGACCGTTTCGATGCGGGCGTTGCGCTCCTGCATGCGGGCAAGTTCCGCGTCAACCTCTGCCTTGGAGATGGAGACGGTTTCCTTGGGAACCTCGATGCCCTTGTATTCGCCGAGGGTGACCTCGGGGTAAAGCTCCGTGGAGACAGTCAGCACAACGCTGCCGTCTTCGGGGGTCTGCATATCGGTAACGGAGGGCTGGCCGACAGCCTTGAGCTCCTGCTTGACAATGGCAGCCTCGTAAATGTCGGGGAAGATCTCGTTCACGGCGTCTTCATAGAACACCTGAGAGCCGTACATGCGCTCGACGAACTTGCGCGGAGCCTTGCCCTTGCGGAAGCCGGGGATCATGATGTCCTTGCGGATCTTGGCATACGCCTTGTCCAGCGCGGTCTGGAACTCGTCCTTTGCGATCTCAACGGTAACCTTTGCGCTGCCGTTTTCTTTCTCTACGTTTTTGACGTTCATTGTGGTACTTTCCTCCTATGCGGTGCGGCTTATAAAAGGCCGTAATTCACCATTCTCATTTGAATCCGCTCTATTCTACCAGACTTCATACAAGAAATCCACTGTTTTTTCAGGAATTTATCCGAATTCAGAAAAAATTCAAAATCTTTCCGCCCATTTGCCGTCTATCCGATGCGCTGCGGCTGAAAATCGACGTGATCTGCCGAAACAAGGCGGTACTGCACGCCCTGATAGTCGTCCTCCAGCGCCAGCCGGATGGAGTCGGCGTGCAGGTGGCCGTAATAGCAGCGCGTCACGCCGTACTGCTTCAGAAGCGCCAGAATTTCCGAACAGGCGTACCCGCGGTAGCGCGGCGGATAGTGCAGAAAGCAGTATTTTTCCGCGTCCCCCGCCAGCTGCAAAGAGCGTTCGAGCCGCCCAAGCTCCCGCCGGAAAATTTTCTCGTCGTGGCTGCCCTCCTTCTGCGCGTCGTAGAACCACCCGCGCGTGCCGCACAGGGCGATATCGCCGTAGAAGAAGCAGGAGTTGTTCAGGACGTGGAAGTCTGCAAACCCATGCTCCGCGCAGAAGCGGTCAAAGGCCCGCAGCGTCGTCCACCAGTAGTCGTGGTTGCCCTTGAGGATGATCTTGCGGCCGGGGATGGCGTTCATAAAGGAAAAATCCTCCGCCGCGTCGTCAAGGCTCATCGCCCAGCTGAGATCGCCGAGCAGAACGGTCGTGTCCTCCGGGCCAATCACCTTCAGATTTTCCCGCAGCTTTTCCATATACCCTGTCCAGCGGCCCCCGAACACGTCCATCGGCTTGTCTGCCGGGCCGAGCGACAGGTGCAGATCTCCAATCGCGTACAGGGCCATCAGCGCAGAAACTCCGTCACGACGGCGCGCATATCGCCCCTGTCCGTGACCTGATCGAAGCGCACGGGCTTGCCTGCAAGGCTTGCCAGCGGCGTCGGAGCCGGACGGCCCGTCTCGGCCGTGAGCTGGCCGAGCACGCCCGTGCCGGGCGCGTGCTCCGTCACGCCGAGCGCGTCCAGAACGCTTGCGCAGAACTTAAACGGGCTTGCCGTGGATTCCACGACGGTCAGCGTCTGATCGCCTGTCCCGGAGCGGTACGCGTCCAGAACCGTGCAGGCCACGGCGGTATGCGTGTCGAGCAGATAGTGGTTCTCGCGGAATGTCTTCCCGATCGTCTGCGCGCCCTGCGCGTCCGTGCAGAAGCCGCAGGAAAATTCCGCCTGCACGGCCCGCAGCACCCGGTCGGAGACGGTATATGTTCCCGTCTCGGAAAGCTTCTGCATATAGCCGCGCACCTCTTCGTCCGAGCCGGACAGCAGGGACAAAAGCCGTTCGAGATTCGACGAGATCAGGATATCCATCGACGGCGAAGCCGTCTGGTAAAACGGCCGGTTGCGGTCATAGGTGCCGGTCTTGATAAAGTCGGTCAGGACGTTGTTCTCGTTCGACGCGCAGATGAGCCTGCCGATGGGCACGCCCATCTTCTTCGCGTAGAAGCCGGAGAGAATGTTGCCGAAGTTGCCTGTCGGGACGCAGAAATTGACGCGCGTCCCGGCTTCGATGGTCCCAGCGTTCAGCAGGTCGCAGTAGGCCGAGACGTAATACACGATCTGCGGCAGGAGCCTGCCCCAGTTGATGGAGTTGGCCGAGGACAGGAAGTATCCGCGCCCGGCCAGTTCCTCGCGCAGCGCCTCGTCAGAGAAAATGCGCTTCACGCCGGTCTGCGCGTCGTCAAAGTTGCCGCGCACGGCGCACACGCCGACGTTTTTGCCCTCCTGCGTGACCATCTGCAGCTTCTGCATTTCGGAAACGCCGCCGTCGGGATAGAACACAAGGATTTTCGTGCGGTCCACATCGCGGAAGCCCTCAAGCGCGGCCTTGCCCGTGTCGCCGGAGGTCGCGACGAGGATGCAGACGGTCTTCTCCTCGCCCGTTTTCCGGAGCGAGGCCGTCAGCAGATACGGCAGCATCTGCAGCGCCATATCCTTGAATGCGCACGTCGGCCCGTGCCACAGCTCCTGAATGTACGTGTTTTCCGTCAGCCTTACGACGGGCGCTGCGGCAGGCGTGTCAAATTTCGCCGGGCCGTAGGCGCTTTTCGCAAAGCCCAGCAGCTCCTCCTCGGTAAACTCGTCGAGATAGCGCTTCATGAGCTTCGCGGCCCGTTCGGGATAGGAAAGCGCGGCGAGCGCTTTGATCTCGTCCATGGTGAGCTGCGGAATTTCCTCCGGCAGATACAGCCCGCCGTCACGGCTGAGGCCCTCGACAATGGCCTGACTGGCCGTTAAGCGGCGGCCTGCGTCCCGCGTACTTACATAATACATGTTTTCACGACCTTCATGAGAGAATTACAGAACAGATTCTGTATGGTTTCATCGGAATATCCGGTAGTTTTCAAAAAATCACCGAGCCGGTTATAATCGTCCAGCCCGGAAAAGCCCTCCGGCAGTAAATCACAGCCGTCCAGATCTGCGCCGAGGGCAATGTGGCCCTCACCGTCCAGCTCCAGAAACCGGTCAAGATGGCGGCGCAGATCGTCGAACGACGCGCGGGGCGCTTGCGTCAGGAACGGCGCGTAGAGGTTCAGTCCCGCTGTGCCGCCAAGATCGCGGATGGCCCGGAACTGGTCGTCCGTCAGATTGCGCGGGTGCGGGCAGACGGCAAACGAATCGGAGTGACTTGCGATGACCGGCTTTTCGGCCAGCCCGATCATGTCCCAGAAGCCCTTTTCGGACACATGGCTCACGTCGACGAGCATCCCGAGCGCCTGCGCCCGCTTAAAAAAGTGCCTGCCCTTTTCCGTCAGCCCTTCGTCCGAGCCGCACGGCGCGGCAAGGCTGTTCGGAAGGCTCCATACAAGCGAGATCATCCGCACGCCGGATTCATATGCGTGTTCCAGAAGCCCTTCGTCCTCGCGCACAGCCTCTGCGCCCTCAATGGCGAGAAACGCGGCGCATTTGCCGCCCTGCATGGCAGCTTCGGCCTCACTTGCTGTGCGGCAGAGCGTGATCTTGTCCGCATTCTCGCGCAGCTGCGCGTCAAAATAATCCAGCGCACGGGCGAAGATCTCCGGCCGCGGCAGCTTTGCCTCGACCCAGGCGGTGCAGAACGCGAAAAACTGCGCCCATGTGCCGAGCCTCTGCGCCCGTGCAAGCGAAACGGCCAGCGTGTTTTCCAGCAGCGGCTGGTTTTGCAGCCAGAGCTCGACGGGCGTGTCGCAGTGGCCGTCAAAAACGCGGTACTTCGTCAAAATGCGTCCTCCATATGGGTGATCTGCGGGCGGCGGGTCTGCGTGCCGTCGGGCGCATAGATTTCGATCACGTCGAAGCGCGGCTGAAGCGGCGTTTCGTGTTGGGATAGGTACAAAAGCGCGGTCGTGCGCAGACGCTGCTGCTTGCGCGCGTCGACAAATTCCCGCGCGGCGGCGAAATCCGCCGATTTTCGCAGTTTGACCTCGCAGAAGACGAGATACTGCCGGTTCGACGCGATGATATCGATCTCGCCGAGCCGCGTGCGGTAGTTCATGGCCTCGATGCGCCAGCCCTTTTTTCGCAGATACTCCGCGGCCAGCGCCTCGCCCCATGGGCCGGACAGGTCACGGGTTCTCATAGAATTTTTTGAGGAATGTTTTTCTGTGGATCGGACTGGGGCCAAATTCACGCAGTGCTTCATAGTGCCGCTTTGTCCCGTAGCCCTTGTGGACGGCGAAGCCGTACTGCGGGTACTGCGCGTCGTATTCCTCCATCAGCCGGTCACGGGTGACCTTGGCTAAAATCGACGCGGCAGCAATGGAGGCGGACAGACTGTCGCCCTTGACGATGGTCCGGACCGGCAGACCGAAATCCTTCGTCCGGTTGCCGTCGATGAGCGCAAGCTCCGGCTGCGGGGAGAGCTTCTGCATGGCGCGCTCCATGGCCAGGAACGTCGCCTGTAAAATATTGATCTCGTCGATCTCCTGCTCGCTCGCAAACGCGATGCCGTAAGAGACGGCCTGCTCTATCATGATATCGTACAGCTCCCGGCGCTTTTTGTCCGTAAGCTTTTTCGAGTCGTTGAGGCCGGGGATTTCCAGCCCCGGCGGCAGTATGACCGCCGCCGCGCATACCGGCCCGGCCAGCGGGCCGCGCCCGGCCTCGTCCACGCCGCACACCAGTTTGATGCCTGCGTCGAACGCTTCGCGTTCATACACCCAAAGATCCATCGGTTCTTCCTGTCTCATTGCGTGTCCTCCGGGCTTTCGAGCGTCAGCTTGCCGAGCTTGCCGCTTCTGTAATCGTCCATGAGCGCCTTTGCCATACGCTCGGTGTTGACCTCGCCGCCGGAGACGAGATAGCCGCGCTTTTTCCCGGCCAGCTGCAAAAGCTCGTATCCGTCCGCATCCTCCGGCGCTTCGAGCTTATAGCGCTCGGAAAGCGTCTGCGGGTAATACTTTGCCAGCAGTGCGATAAAATGGCAGGCCAGCGTCTCGGTGTCGATCACGTCCGCCTTGACGGCGCCCGTGTAGGCAAGGCGCATCCCGACCTCCGGGTCTTCGAACTTCGGCCACAGAATGCCCGGCGTGTCCAGAAGCA
>ERZ1504279.6-NODE-6-length-142156-cov-23.279885_pt1 | contig 142156 bp, 118 predicted proteins | sample MGYA00571871_ERZ1504279 | MGnify/ENA primary metagenome ERZ1504279 (study PRJEB39906, sample SAMEA3182057) | gut metagenome | biome: human; feature: gut; material: Stool; isolation source: human stools | place: Canada | collected 2012-11-26 ... | reverse complement strand
CCGCGCCCCACACTCCGCGCCCCACACTCCGCGCCCCACACTCCGCGCCCCACACCTCCTCCTCTCGTCCCGTCCTGTCCCTGCCCGCAGCACCGCGCCCCGTACCTCCAGCGTCCGTGCCTCCTCCTTTCCGCCCCTTTTCACCCCTTCATTATAACTTTTGGTTATCGCTTATAACCCTTTTTCGTTTTGACAACTCCGCGCCGTTTCGTACTTTTGCGGCGCAAAAGGGTCCGCCCGCCGCCCCGGCAGCCGCGCGCATCCCTCCCACCAAAAGAGAAAACACGAAAAAACCCGAAAAGTCATGATGGAAAAAGGGACCCGAGCCAACACCCTCCACGGCATCCTGCTCATTGCGCTCTTCTCGTTCGCGGCATTCTACATCGCCGAGATTCCCTTCGTCCGCAGCCTCTCGTTCAGTCCGCTCATCGTCGGCATCATCCTCGGCATGCTCTACGCCAACAGCCTGCGCAACCGCCTGCCCGAGACGTGGGTCCCGGGCATCAAGTTCTGCACCAAGCAGCTGCTGCGCTGGGGCATCATCCTCTACGGCTTCCGTCTGACGCTGGCCCAGGTGGCCGCCGTGGGCGTTCCGGCCGTGGTGGTCGACCTGGTGGTGGTGACGGTGACCATCCTGGGCGGCGTGGCCCTCGGACGTCTCATGCGCATCGACCGCGACACGGCGCTGATGACCTCGACGGGCAGCGCCATCTGCGGTGCGGCGGCCGTGCTGGGCGCCGAACCGGTGGTCCGCTGCGAGGGCTACAAGACCGCCATCGCCGTCTCGACGGTGGTGATTTTCGGCACCCTCTCGATGTTCCTCTACCCGATTATGTACCGCACGGGGCTGCTCGAGGGGCTCTCGGATACGGGCGTGGCCATCTATACGGGCAGCACGCTCCACGAGGTGGCCCACGTGGCCGGCGCCGGCAACGCCATGGACCCCACCGACTCGCTGGGCATCGCCGGTACGGCCACCATCACCAAGATGATTCGCGTCATGATGCTGGCCCCCGTGCTCGTCATCATGAGCTTCGCGCTCTCGCGCCGCCGCCGCGAAACCGCCGCCGCCGGCGCAGGAGCTTCGGCCGACGCCCCTGCGGGCAAGAGCCGCATCACGATTCCCTGGTTCGCCTTCGGATTCATCGGCGTCATCTGCCTCAATTCGCTGCTGCAGTACCTGTTGGGGGTCGACTCCGTGAAGGAGATTCCGCTCAACGGCGCCATCGAGTACATTGACACCTTCCTGCTGACGATGGCCATGACGGCGCTCGGCACCGAGACGAGCATCGACAAGTTCCGCCAGGCGGGCGCCAAGCCCTTCCTGCTGGCCGGAGCGCTCTACCTCTGGCTGGTCGTGGGCGGCTATCTGGTGACCAAATACGTGGTTGAATGGTTGTAGGAGCCTCCGTCCCGGACGGGGCGGACTCCGCATACGATATGAAGGAGATGGAACACAACGAAGCGTTTCTCCGCTTCCGGCTCGGAGCCGGGGCGGAGGGTGACGAGGCGGCCGAACTGCTGCTCTGGCCGGCCGCCCGTCCCAACGGCCAGGCGGTCGTCGCCTGCCCGGGAGGTGGATTCAACCAGGTGGCGCTCGAGCGCGAGGGGTACCCCTTCGCCCGCTGGTTCAACGAGCGGGGCGAGAACCCCTCGGCGGAGCTCTGCGAGCGTCTCTCGCTCGAGCTGCACGTCACGCCGCAGACCGCCCCCGCCTTCATCGTGCTGGCCGAGGACGACGCGGCCGTCTCGCCGATGCACTCGCTGCGCTACTACGAGGCGTTGAGCGCCCGGGGCGTTCCGGCGCAGCTGCACGTCTACCCGCGCGGCGGCCACAGCTTCGCCTTCGACGACGCATTTCCCTATAAGGCGCTCTGGCTCGCCGAGCTGGAACGCTTCCTCGGAGAGGTGTGACCCCGCCGGCTCCCGGCTCCGGTTGTCGGTGTGTTTCCGGTAAGTGGTTCTGGTGCGCTGCCGGTGCGTGGCCCCGGTGCGTGTTGCCGGCACCTCCCTTGTTCTCTTGACGCTTTTGGGCAGCCCCCTTGCCTCCCTTTGGCGTTGTGCAGGTACAACCTGCCGAACACCCCGCTCTTCCGTCTGGAGGAGCGGGGTGTTCCATAAGTGGCGGGGCGCTTCGGAATGGTTGGCGCCGGGCGGGGCCTCTCGGTGCGAAGGACCCCGGATGGAGAATGGTGCGGGGCCGGCGCAGCCCCGGATGGAGCTACCGCTCCGCCTCCTCGAGCCGGGGAAGGGTGGGGTGCTCGTGGCCCGAGTAGCGGAGCACCCGCTCGCGGACGAAGTCGACCGCGCGGCGGAGCTGCGCGGGGGTGAGCGGCTCGGGGTAGCTCATCACCACCAGCGGATGGGGTGCGAAGGGCTCCTCGTAGGAGGGGTGGATGTAGTGACAGGGGTTCTCGACGAAGCCCAGCCGCCGGTAGAAGTGGAGGCGGCGCAGCGCCATCCCCTCGATGGGCGGCTCGATTTCGAGCACCACCGGCCCGTCGGAGCTCCGGCAGTAGGCCTCGAGCGCCCGGGAACCGATGTTGTGCCCCCGCAGGGCGGGCGCCACGGCCAGATGCTCGGCGTAGCGGAACCCCTCGCCCCGCCAGTGGAAGAGGAGCCCGGCCAGCCGGTCGCCCAGCCAGATGCCGTCGGCCGTGAAGGCCGGGTCGGCCAGGGCGCGGATGTGGTGCTCGGCCGAACGTCGTTCGCAGGGCGGAAAGGAGTCGCGGTAGAGGCTCCAGGCCTCGTCCCACCCCGCATCGGCCGGCGAGCGGAAGGGGATGAATCGAAGGTCGTGCTGCATGATGTGTGTCGTTTGGAAGTTTCAGGACGAAGATAGCGAAAATTCCCCGCTCCGCAAAACCGCCGCGCACCTCTCCGGAAGGGCCGCCCGCTTATCCGCATTGCCTGCTGCCCGCTCCTGCACCCCCCCCTCGTACCCGCCGCGCCTTGTATCCGCCGCGCCTTGTATCCGCCGCGCTTTGTACCCGCACTCCGCCCCCGCTTCCGCACTCCGCCCCCGCCGCATCCCGCTGTTCGCTCCCGCTGTTCGCTCCCGCTGTTCGCTCCCGCTGTGTCCCGCTCGCCGCTGTGTCCCGCTCGCCGTTGTGTCCCGCTCGCCGCCTGCACCCGTTCCCCGCACCCGCCGCACCCCGCCGCCTTCCTTCGATTCCCCCCCCCCGCCGTGCCGCTCTTCGCCCCCCCCCTCGTGCCCGCCGCGCTTCCGTCGGCCCCCGCTGCCGTGATTTTTCGGGCCGCCGCACCCCGATTCCGAAACAAAAGCGTATCTTTATCCCCGTATTGTGCGCCCCCGGCCCGCCAATGGCTCCGGCCCGCCGACCCGGCCCGCCAATGGCCCCGGCCCGCCGACCCGCCCCGGCCTTTGCCGCTGCCTCCGCGCGGAGCCCTCCGGCGGCCGCTCCGGCCTCCGCCGGGTCCCCGGGCGCACCCCGACCTCCGACCCATGAAGAACAGACCGATTTTCACCTTCGACGACGCCCGCCGGCAGACCGCCCCCGTCGCCTTCATGACGATGCTCAAGCCCGCCGGCTCGAGCTGCAACCTCGACTGCAGCTACTGCTACTATCTGGACAAGGCGGCGCAGTACGGCGGCCGTCAGGCGGTGATGAGCGACGAGCTGCTCGAACGCTACATCCGCCAGTACATCGAGGCCAACGATGTCCCCGTCGTGCAGTTCTGCTGGCACGGGGGCGAGCCGCTGCTGCTCGGCATTGACTTCTACCGCCGCGCCCTGGAGCTCCAGCGGCGCTATGCCGACGGCAAGCGCATCGAGAATACGCTCCAGACCAACGGCACGCTGGTCGACGAGCGGTGGTGCGCCCTCTTTGCCGAGAACCGCTTCCTGGTGGGGCTCTCGCTCGACGGGCCGCGCGACATCCACGACGCCTTCCGCCGCACGAAGGGGGGCGAGCCCACCTTCGACCGCGTGATGCAGTGCGTCGAGCTCTTCCGCCGCACGGGGGTCGAGTTCAACACGCTGAGCGTCGTGAACAGCCGCTCGGAGGGGCGCGGCGCTGAAATCTACCGCTTCTTCCGCGACGAGGTCCGGAGCCGCTACATGCAGTTCCTGCCCGCCGTCGAGCATGTGGTCGACCTTCCCGGCGCGCGGCGGCCGCTCATCGTGCCGCCCGAGCGCGAGGGGGCGCGGCTGGCCGAGTGGTCGGTCTCGGCGCGCGGCTACGGCGACTTCCTGTGCGACGTCTTCGACGAGTGGGTGGTGCGCGACGTGGGGCAGTGCTTCGTCCAGATGTTCGACGCCACGCTGGCGCAGTGGTGCGGCGTACGGCCGGGCGTCTGCTCGATGTGCGAGACCTGCGGCGATGCGCTGGTGGTCGAACACAACGGCGACGTCTACCCGTGCGACCACTTCGTCTACCCCCGCTACCTGCTGGGCAACATCCGCGAGCAGACGCTCACCGAAATCTACCGCTCGCCGCAGCGGCGCGAATTCGGGCTGGCCAAGCGCAACACGCTGCCGCGCGAATGCCTCCGCTGCCGCTACTGGTTCGCCTGCCGGGGCGAGTGCCCCAAGCACCGCTTCGAGCGGGGCAGCGACGGCTATCCGCGCAACTCGCTCTGCGAGGGGCTGCAGCGCTACTTCCGCCATGTGGAGCCCTACATGGAGCAGATGCGCGACCTGCTGGCCCGGCAGCAGCCGCCCGCCTGGGTGATGCCCTTCGCCCGCCGGCGCATGGGGCTGCTGTAGGCGCCGCCGCGGCTGAGGGGGTTGCTGTTGAGGTGCCGTTGCGTGGGGGCGCGCCTGCCCGCCTGCCCGCCTGCCCGCCTGTTCGCCCTGCCGTCGAGCCGTACAAAAAAAGAGACGGCCCGCAGCGAATTGTGCGATTCGTTGCGGGCCGCTTGTCTGTGGTGCGGGGCCGGACGGGGGCTGCCGGTCGGGCCTTGTGTGCTGAGCGGGCGATGGTTCCGCCCCTCGGCTGCCGGGCGGTCAGAGGTTGAGGCGGTTGCCCTCGGCGAAGCGGGCGTCGAGGATGAGCTGCGCCTCGGTGAAGAGCTCCTCCTCGTCGAGCGTGCCGCTCAGCGCGTAGAAGCGGCTCTGCGTCGAGCCGTACTGGAGCATGGTCGCCATGCTGCACCCCTCCACGCCGCAGACGATGACCGCATCAATCTGCTCCTCGTGGCGCAGCAGGGCGTTGTAGAGTTCGAGCCGCTGCCGGTTGGAGGCGGCCCGCATGAGCGGGAGCAGCGCCCCCGTGCCGCCGTCGGCAAACTGGTCGGGGTGCTCGATGATGCGCAGGGCGTAGTGGCGGGCGAGCCGGTGTGTCGTCGCCTCGGGAAATCCATAGAGTACGATGTTCATGGCGTGTCGTTTTTTTGAAAAAAAGGCGCGGCGGCTACTAATCTCTCTCTTTTGCTTGTACCTGATGACCTGTTATTATGGCAGACAACGAAGTCGCTGGGTGCCGCGCCTTTTTATGGGTGTGACGGATAAGAACGTTGCGACCGGTTTCCCGATGCGGAGCCTGGCGTGCGTCCGGAGGTTTTCCAGGGGCAGGGAGCTCGTACCGCTCCGGGAGCTTGTGCCGTGCAAGGAGCTCGTGCCGCTTCAGAGGCCTTGTGCCGGTCGGGACAGGAGCCTGTACGGTGCCCCTTCTGCGGTGGTGCGCCCCTGTTGCGGGCCTCTTCCCTGCGGCGCACCCCTTCTCGTGCGATGCGCCTTTGTCTGCGGTGCACGGTCTGCCGGATATAATCCCGGCCCGACCTCCTGTCCGGCCTCCTGTCTGGCCGCCGGCAGCCTCGGGCGGGTGCGGCAACGGGGGAGACGTATGCCTGCAACGGCATCCGCAGGGCGGAACGGGGCGCAGCGCCGCGTCAGCTCTTCATCCTGGTGAAACACTTCCGAAATCGAACGGCCATCCCACGGGCGAGTCCGATGTCGAATCGATTTGGCAGGTCTTCTGACTGGCTCCTGTTCCGAAGCCTTCCCGGCACGCGGCCAGTGGCTGAGATGTTCGGAATGTTGCGGAGCTTCACAGCAGCGGGACTGTCCGGGAATTGCACCCGGTTCCCTTTTCATCCTCGCCTCCGAAAGGGGGCGTCGGAACCAAATCTTCGGGAACAAATATAGCGGATAAATCCGAAAAACGAAGCATCGCGGGCAAAAAAAATTCGTCCGGCGCACCGGGAGAGCCCTCTGTCGGCTATTTTTGCACCATGGAACAGACGCTTCGCTACCGCGCCGAGGATTTCTCGGCGACGCTCCCCCTGGCCGACTACCTGGCCCGCTTCCGCGATGCCGCACGCATCGGCGGCTACTGCCGCAGCTGCCCCCGCTACGGGGCCACATGGGCCTGCCCGCCCTTCGAATTCGAGGTCGAATCGCTCTTCGAGGGGCGCACCACGGCGCTCATCATCGCCACGCGCATCACCCCCGCCGAGGCGGGTGCGCCCCTCGCCGCGGCGCGCGAGGTGATTCGCCCCGAGCGGCTGCGGCTTGAACGGCAGCTGCTCGAACTCGAGCATCGGGTCGGCGGCCGTGCCTTCACCTGCGTGGGGGAGTGCTTCGCCTGCCCCGGCGAGCCCTGCACCCGCCCCGAGGGGCTGCCGTGCCGCCATCCCGAACGGGTGCGCCCCTCGCTCGAGGCGTGCGGATTCGACCTGGAGCGCACCGCCTCCGAGCTCTTCGGCATCGAGATGCGCTGGGGACGCAACGGCCTCCTGCCCGAATACCTGACGCTTGTCTGCGGGCTCTTCCACAGCCAGCCCGCCGACGCCGTGCGCTGGTAGGCGCCGCCCGCGGCCGCCTGCCGCCGGAGCGCTTCGTCCCGCCCGCTACGCTGTCCTGTCTGTCGGCTCTCCGTCTGCGGCCGGCCGTTTTCGCCGGGTCCCGCCTCTGCTGCCCGCTGCGGGTTTCTCTCCGTTTCTGCCGCGCCCATCCTCACCTTGCGGCCCGTCTCAGCCCGCCCTGCTGTCCCGCCTGCCGGCTCTCCGCCCGCGCCGGAATATTCCGAAAAGTGGGGATTGACTTCCGCTGCCGACGCCGCTATCTTTGCCCTTGCGAAATGCCTGATTCGGAAGAAAATGCGCCCCGGCCGCCGAAAAGGGGCCGCCCGGCGCTCCGTTTCGCAAAAAAAGCATATCTTTGCCCCCAGACCGTCCGTGCGATGCGTAAACGACTGAAAAACATAGGCGCCCTGCTGCTTCTGGTACTCTTTGCCGGGTACTGGAGCTGCGTGACGCTCTTCCCCCACGTCCACCGCATCGACGGCCTCCTCTACGTCCACTCGCACCCCTATTCGGGTCCGGCCGGCAACCCGACGCACAGCCACTCCGCGCAGCAGTTCCAACTCATCGCCCACCTCTCGCTGCTGGTCATGGCCCTCGCGACGCTCGCAGCCCTGGTCCGCCGCCCCGAAGGGCGCACCTTCCTCTTCGGACCGCTCCGCCCCGCACGCCGCTCCTTCGCACCGATGCGGAGCTGCCCGCTCCGGGCCCCTCCCTGCCTCTGAACCGGCTCCGGCCCCGCCGCCGGAGGGGAGCATCCCGCCCGCGGTGCCTCCACACCCCGTGCATACCCCGCACTACATGCCCTGCGCACGTCCCGTGCATCCGGGTGCACCTTTCGGGTGCATCGTACCCATGCGCGCTCCCCGTTTGCGCGCCGCACCGCCGCGGCGCCCCGCCGTGCCGCACCCCTGCGGCGCGTGCAATCCGCCATTCACAACCCAACGAAACAACCCCACATGAAAAGATACCTTGCGGGAGCACTGCTCCTGCTGCTCCTTGCCGTCGCCGCGCCGCTGCGCGCCGACGAGCACCCTGCGCGTCCCGGCCGGCCGAGCGACGCCAACATCACGGGCCACGTCGTCGACGCCCGCACGGGCGAGCACCTGGCCTACGCCACCGTGACCGTCGAGGGGACCACCCTCGGCCTCTCGACCGACGCCACGGGCCACTACTTCCTCAAGAACCTCCCCACGGGCAGCTTCACGCTCGTCGCCTCGTCGGTGGGCTACGGCACGGCCCGTCGGCAGGTCGAGACCGAGGCCGGCAAGACCCTCGAGGTGAACTTCAGCCTCGAGGAGGAGGCCCTCTCGGTCGACGAGGTGGTCGTCTCGGCCAGCCGCACCGAGCGCAACAAGCGCTATTCGCCCACCATCGTCTCGGTGGTCGGCGAGAAGCTCTTCGACGCCACGGCGTCGTGCAACCTGGCCGAGTCGATGAACTTCCAGTCGGGCCTGCGCGTCGAGAACAACTGCAGCAACTGCGGCACCGTGCAGCTGCGCATCAACGGCCTGGAGGGGCAGTACTCGCAGATACTGCTCGACAGCCGCCCCATCTTCAGCACGCTGGCCACGGTCTACGGCCTTGAGCAGCTCCCCGCCTCGATGATTGAGCGCGTCGAGGTGATTCGCGGCGGCGGCTCGGCCCTCTTCGGCGCCAACGCCATCGGCGGCGTGGTCAACATCATCACGCGCGAGCCGCAGCGCAACACCGTCTCGCTCTCGGGAACGACCTCCATCCTCGAGGGGGGCTCGCTCGACCTGGGGGCCTCGCTCAACGGCGCCTTTGTCTCGGACGACTACCGCGCCGGGGTCTACCTCTTCGGCATGGTGCGTGAGCGCGACGCCTACGACCGCAACGGCGACGGCTTCTCCGACATCCCGAAGCTCAACTCCGAGACGGCGGGCTTCCGCGCCTACTACAAACCCTCGGCCTACACCCGTCTGACGGCCGAGTACCACCACATCCACGAGTTCCGCCGCGGCGGCAACGCCTTCGACCAGCCGCCCCACAACGCCGACATCGCCGAGCAGCTCGACCATCAGATTGACGGCGGCGGGCTGAAGTTCGACTACTTCAGCCCCGACAACCGCCACCGGATGGGGCTCTACCTCTCGGCGCAGAACATCGACCGCAACAGCTACTACGGCGCCGGCCGCAACCCCGACGCCTACGGCGCCACGAGCGACCGCACGCTGGTGGCCGGCGCGCAGTACACCTACTCGTTCGAGCGGCTCTGGTTCTCGCCCGCCGAGCTGACGGCCGGCGTCGAGTACAACGGCAACGCGCTGCACGACCGCTACGTGGGGCTGGGGCGCGACCTGCGGCAGACAATCCACAGCACGGGCCTCTTCTTCCAGAATGAGTGGCGCAGCGACCGCTTCAGCCTGCTTGTCGGCGGGCGCCTCGACAAGCACAACCTCATGCGCAACGTCGTCTTCTCGCCCCGCGTCAACCTGCGCTACACCCCCCGCGAGGAGGTCGGCCTGCGGCTGAGCTACTCGAGCGGCTACCGCGCCCCGCAGGCCTACAATGAGGACCTGCACATCGACGCGCTCGACAACAAGGTCTCGCTCATCGAGCTGGCCCCCGGCCTGCGCCCCGAGTACTCCCACAGCGTGAGCGGCTCGGTGGACCTCTACCACAGCTTCGGTCGCGTGCAGACGAACCTGCTCGTCGAGGGCTTCTGGACGCTGCTGGACGACGTCTTCACGCTCGAGAAAATCGGCGAGAACGCCCAGGGCTACATCATCCGCGAGCGGCGCAACGGCTCGGGGGCGACCGTCGCCGGGGTGAGCGCCGAGCTGAAGGCGGGCATCCCGGGCCGCTTCGAGGTGCAGGCGGGCTACACCTTCCAGCGCAGCCGCTACACCGAGCCCGAGCGGTGGTCCAACGAGGTGACCCCGCAGCGGCGCATGTTCCGCTCGCCCGACCACTACGGCTACCTGACGGCCAGCTACACCCCGGTGCGGGCCCTCTCGCTCTCGCTCTTCGGCACCTTCACGGGACCGATGCTCGTGCAGCACAACGCCGGCTACATCGCCGCCGACACCGAGCGGATGACCCCCTCGTTCTGCGACCTGGGTGCGCGTGTGGCCTACGAGTTCCGCCTCACGCGGCAGTTGCGGCTGGAGCTGAGCGCCGGCGTGAAGAACATGTTCGACAGCTTCCAGCGCGACCTGGACCGCGGCGCCGGGAAGGATGCCGCCTACATCTACGGACCCTCGCTGCCCCGCACCTGGTTCTTCGGCGCCAAGTTCGCCCTCTGAGCGGCCGGTGCCAGGTTTGCCCTCTGAGCGGCCGGTGCCAGGTTCGCCCTCTGTGCGGCCGCCAGGGAGCGCGGGGCGTCGAGGCCATTCGGGGACTGCCGCGACGAGCGTTGCAGCTCTTTTGCGGCAGTTGTTCCGCGGCACCGGCCCTTCGTCATGCCTGTCTCCACTGCCTTTGCTTACCGGCGGAGCCGCCCCGGATGCCTGCCGTTTTTGCCGCGCCGGCCCGCCGACCACCCCTCCATCGCTTCGCCCCGGACCTTCCATGGCCCGGGGCGTTGTTGTGGGGGCGCCGCAACCCTCCCGTCCCGTCGTTCGTCCCGCCGTTCGTCCCGCCGTTCGCCCCGTTCGTCCCGCCGCTGTCCCGCCGCTCGCCCCGCCGCTCGCCCCGCCGCCTGCTGCCGTGCCGTGGCTCCTGCCCGCCGTGCCGCCGCGGGGCGCGAACCCCGGAAAAATTGTTCCGAATGTGCCCGGTGTTTTTCAAAATCGGCACTCCAGAGCCTCATTTTTCGTGAAAATCCGCTCTTTTTTTCCGAAAGAGTGTATCTTTGCGGCCGGAAAAACGGTTGGAGAGAATGCGCGGTCTGTTGCGAAATACATTGTGGCTCTGGATGTTCATGCTGCTGGGCAGCACGAATCTCCTCCTCGCACGAAGCGATGCGGAGCCCCTCCCCTCCCTCCGTCCGATGGCCCTCGTCTCGTGCTCCGACACCGCCCCGGGCGCTGTCGGCGAGCTGCTTCCCGCACACGAAGAGTCGCTCCTCGCACCCCGTCTCCAGGGTGCGCTTCCCGCCGAGACCTCCGTCACCCACACCGACCACAAGAGCCTGCAGGCACTCCGCCTTGCCGGCGACCGCGCGCGTCTGCGGAGCATCGCGTGCGGCAACACCGCCGCCGCCGTTGAGGCGGCCGCTCCGTTCCGACCTTCCGACTACTACGTCTTTACCCTGAGGCGCATCCTCGTCTGACGCCTTGAATCTTCCCTGCAGCCCTCCCCGCCGGACGGCTGCATGCGACGGTCCCGCCCCAGCGGTGCGGCCGTCCGCTCCGCACGGGCGGAGCCGAAGCGCTTTTGCAACGAATTTACCGGATGCCCGGCCGCGTGCCGGCGCACTCCGCCAACATTCTAAAAACGTTCGTCTTATGTATTTTACCTTGCTGGTTGTCGTCATCCTCACGGCCATTGCGCTGGTCGCCGTGGCGTTGGGTGTGGCCCGGGCCATCGCTCCCCGGTCGTACAACCCCCAGAAGGGCGAAGCCTACGAGTGCGGTATTCCCACCCGGGGCAAGTCGTGGATGCAGTTCAAGGTGGGTTACTACCTCTTTGCCATCCTCTTTCTGATGTTCGACGTCGAGACGGTCTTCCTCTTCTCGTGGGCCGTCGTCGTCCAGGACCTGGGCATCTACGGTCTGGTGAGCATCCTCTTCTTCTTGTTGATTTTGGTTTTGGGCCTGGCCTACGCCTGGCGGAAAGGAGCACTCGAATGGAAATAAGGAAGCCTGAGATAAAGTCGATGCGCTACGAGGATTTCAACGACAACGAATACCTCGAGCGGATGGTGCAGGAGTTGCGCGGCAACGGCACCAACGTCGTGGTGGGATGCCTCGACGATGTGATTGAGTGGGGTCGCAGCAACAGCCTCTGGCCGCTGACGTTCGCCACGAGCTGCTGCGGCATCGAGTTCATGGCCGTGGGCGCCGCGCGCTACGATTTTGCCCGGTTCGGGTTTGAAGTGGCCCGCGCCTCCCCGCGTCAGGCCGACTTCATCATGGTGGCCGGCACCATCACCCACAAGATGGCCCCGGTGCTCAAGCGCCTCTACGACCAGATGGCCGACCCCAAGTCTGTGATTGCCGTGGGGGGCTGCGCCATCAGCGGCGGACCCTTCAAGAAGTCCTACCACGTGGTCAAGGGCGTCGACGAAATCCTGCCCGTCGACGTCTACATCCCGGGCTGCCCGCCCCGTCCCGAGGCGATGCTCTACGGACTGATGCAGCTGCAGCGCAAGGTGCGCCTGCAGCGCTTCTTCGGCGGCGTCAACAAGCAGATTGACCGCAAGGAGTACGAGCGGCTGCTGCAGCGCGACCTCACGGCCGAGCGCAACGAGCTCAACGTCGAAGTGCAATCTCAACCTCAAGAAGAAAACAAGAAGTGAAAGAGAATATGACGCTCAACGAAAAAATAACGGCCTGGGAGCCTGCGGCCGTCTGGTCCGACAAGGGCGACGGCCTCTACACCGTTCCCGCGGAGCGGTTCCACGACCTCGCCTCGCGGCTCCGTCACGAGGCGGGATTTGACTTCCTGCGCAGCCTCACGGGTGTCGACTGGGGCGAGGAGGGCATCGGCGCGGTCTATCACCTCGAATCGACCTCGACGGGCGAGAATGTCGTGCTGCGCACGCTCACGCCCGACCGCACGCAGGGGGTGCTCCCCTCGGTGTGCGACCTGTGGAAGGGTGCCGAGTTCAACGAACGCGAGGTCTTCGACTACTTCGGCATCCGCTTCCTGAACCACCCCGACATGCGGCGCCTCTACCTGCGTGACGACTGGGTGGGCCACCCCCTGCGCAAGGACTACGACGAGTCGCTCAACCCGCTGCGCATGAGCAACGAGGTCTCGCGCGACAGCACCGCCACGTTCGAGCTGATGCCCGACGGCAGCTTCATCCGCAAGCGCAGCCTCCTGTTCGAGGAGGGCGAGTATGTCATCAACATCGGTCCCCAGCACCCCGCCACGCACGGCGTGCTGCGCTTCCGCGTCTCGCTCGAGGGTGAGATTATCCGCAAGCTCGACGTCCACTGCGGCTACATCCACCGCGGCATCGAGAAGATGTGCGAGAGCCTGACCTACCCCCAGACGCTGGCGCTGACCGACCGCCTCGACTACCTCGGGGCCTCGCAGAACCGCCACGCCCTCTGCATGTGCATCGAGAAGGGTCTGGGCGTCGAGGTGACGGAGCGCGTGCAGTACATCCGCACCATCATGGACGAGCTGCAGCGCATCGACTCGCACCTGCTCTTCTTCTCCTGCCTCTGCATGGACATGGGCGCCCTGACGGCCTTCTTCTACGGCTTCCGCGACCGCGAGAAGGTGCTCGACATCCTCGAGGAGACGACGGGCGGCCGTCTGATTCAGTGCTACAACACCATCGGCGGCGTGCAGGCCGACATCCATCCCAACTTCGTGCGCCGCGTCAAGGAGCTCATCACCTACCTGCGCCCCATGCTGCGCGAGTACCACGAGGTCTTCACCGGCAACGTCATCGCGCAGGAGCGTCTGAAGGGCGTGGGCGTGCTGACGCGCCGCGACGCCATCTCGTTCGGCGCTACGGGCGGTACGGGCCGCGCCGCCGGCTGGGCCTGCGACGTGCGCAAGCGCCATCCCTATGCCGTCTACGACAAGGTCGACTTCGACGAGGTGCTCTTCACCGAGGGCGACTGCATGGCGCGCTACATGGTCCGCATGCACGAGATTGAGCAGAGCATGCGCATCATCGAGCAGCTCATCGACAACATCCCCGAGGGCGACTACCAGCTCAAGATGAAGCCCGTCATCCGCATCCCCGAAGGCACCTACTACTCGGCCGTCGAGGGGAGCCGCGGCGAGTTCGGCGTCTTCATCGAGAGCCACGGCGACAAGTCGCCCTACCGCATGAAGTTCCGCTCGACGGGCCTCCCGCTGGTATCCTGCATGGAGACCATCGCGCGCGGAGCGAAAATCGCCGACCTGATTGCCATCGGCGGCACGGTGGACTACGTGGTGCCCGATATCGACCGATAAAGTTAACGCAGAAAGTGAAAATAAGCCATGTTTGATTTCAGTATCGTAACTTCCTGGGTCCACGGGCTGCTGACCTCGTTCATGCCCCTGGGACTGGCAATCTTCATCGAGTGTGTCATCGTGGGAGTCTTCCTGCTGGTGATGTACGCGGTGATTGCCGTGCTGATGATTTTCATGGAGCGCAAGGTCTGCGCCGCCTTCCAGTGCCGACTGGGCCCGGTGCGCGTGGGGCCGTGGGGAACGCTGCAGCTCGTCTGCGACATCCTCAAGATGCTCACCAAGGAGATTATCACCATCCGTCACGCCGACAAGTTCCTCTACAACCTCGCCCCCTACCTGGTCATCCTGGCCTCGGTGCTCGCCTTCTCGTGCCTGCCCATCAACCGCGGCATGGAGGTGCTCGACTTCAACGTGGGCGTCTTCTTCATGATGGCCGCCTCGTCCATCGGCGTGGTGGGCATCCTGCTGGCGGGGTGGAGCTCCAACAACAAGTATTCGCTCATCGGCGCCATGCGCAGCGGCGCGCAGATGATTTCCTACGAACTCTCCATCGGCCTCTCGATTCTGACCATCGTCGTGCTGACCGATACGATGCAGTTCTCCGAGATTGTCGAGCGTCAGGCCGACTGCTGGTTCATCTTCAAGGGCCACCTGCCCGCCTTCGTGGCCTTCGTCATCTACCTCATCGCCGGCAACGCCGAGGTCAACCGCGGCCCGTTCGACCTGCCGGAGGCCGAGTCGGAGCTGACGGCCGGCTACCACACCGAGTATTCGGGCATGCACTTCGGCCTGTTCTACGTGGCCGAGTTCGTCAACCTCTTCATCATCGCGGGCGTTGCGGCCACCATCTTCCTCGGAGGGTGGATGCCGCTCCACATCGCCGGCTGGGAGGGCTTCAACACGGTGATGGACTACATCCCGGGCTTCGTCTGGTTCTTCGGCAAGGCCTTCTTCGTGGTGTGGCTGCTCATGTGGATTAAGTGGACCTTCCCCCGCCTGCGCATCGACCAGATTCTGACGCTCGAGTGGAAGTATCTGGTACCCATCGGACTGGTCAACCTGCTGCTGATGGTTCTCGTCGTCGTATTCAAACTGCATTTCTGATTATGAGCAACTATATCAAAGGTCTTATCCACGGCGTGGGGAGCCTGCTGACGGGCCTCAAGGTGACCGGACGCGAGTTCTTCACCCCGAAGGTCACCGAGCAGTACCCCGAAAACAGGGCTACGCTGCGCATGTTCGACCGCTACTGCGGCGAGCTGACCATGCCCCACGATGCCGAGGGCCACAACCGCTGCATCGCCTGCGGTCTCTGCCAGGCGGCCTGCCCCAACGGCACGATTCACATCACCACCGAGATGGTGACCGACCCCGAAACGGGCAAGAGCCGCCGCCGGCTGGTGCGCTACGAGTACGACCTGGGGTCGTGCATGTTCTGCCACCTGTGCGTCAACGCCTGCCCGCACGACGCCATCCGCTTCTCGACGGCCTTCGAGCATGCGGTCTACACGCGCGAAAAACTGGTAAAAACCCTGAACAAGCAATAAGCCATGGAGATAACACTCGAACTCATCGTCTTCATCGTGCTGGCGCTCTTCACGACCGTCAGCGCGCTGCTGGCCGTAACGACGCACCGCATCCTGCGCGCGGCGACCTACCTGCTGTTCGTGCTCTTCGGTACGGCGGGTATCTATTTCCAGCTCAACTACTCGTTCCTGGGTGCCGTGCAGCTGCTCATCTACGCGGGCGGCATCACCGTGCTCTACGTCTTCTCGATTCTGCTCACCTCGAGCGAGGGCGACAAGGCCGAGGACCTGAAGGGCTACAAGCTCTTCGTCGGACTGGCCGCGACGCTCTTCAGCCTGGGCGTCTGCCTCTACGTGACGCTGCGCCACGATTTCCGTCCCGAGCACTTCGTCCACGGCGAGCTGCACGTGAGCGAAATCGGCCACACGCTGATGAGCACCGCGAAGTACGGCTACGCCCTCCCGTTCGAGGTCATCAGCATCCTGCTGCTGGCCTGCATCGTGGGCGGCATCCTCATCGCCCGCAAACGTTAAACTCCAAAGCCTGCGACTATGATACACATGGAATATTACCTCATCCTCTCGACCATCATGATGTTCGTGGGGCTGTACGGTTTCGTCACGCGGCGCAACCTGCTGGCGATGCTCATCTCGGTCGAGCTGATTCTCAACTCGGTCGACATCAACTTCGTGGTCTTCAACCGCTTCCTCTTTCCGGAGCACCTCGAGGGCTTCTTCTTCACGCTCTTTGCCATCGGCATCAGCGCGGCCGAGACGGCCGTGGCCATCGCCATCATCATCAACATCTACCGCAACATCCGCAACATCCGCGTCAAGAGCCTGCGCGAAATGAAGTGGTAAGCGCACCGAAAAACGTCTTCCTATGGAATATACGATTCTCATCCTGCTGCTTCCGCTGCTGAGCTTCCTCTTCCTGGGGCTCTTCGGCATGAAGCTCAAACCCGCCACCGCGGGGGCCGTCGGAACGGCCGTGGTGGCCGTCGTGGCGCTGGTGAGCTACTGGACGGCCGCCGTCTACTTCGGCGCCGGCCGCGATGCCGCGGGCCTCTATCCGACTCTCATCGCGTGGAACAGCGTCTGGCTCCCCATCAGCGAGACGCTGCACATCGACCTGGGCGTGCTGCTGGACCCCATCTCGGTGATGATGCTCGTCGTCATATCGACCGTCTCGCTCATGGTCCACATCTACTCGTTCGGCTACATGAAGGGCGAGCGGGGCTTCCAGCGCTACTACGCCTTCCTGTCGCTCTTCACCATGAGCATGATGGGTCTGGTCGTGGCGACGAACATCTTTCAGATGTACATCTTCTGGGAGCTGGTGGGCGTCAGCTCCTACCTGCTCATCGGCTTCTACTATACGAAGCCCGAGGCGATTGCCGCCTCGAAGAAGGCCTTCATCGTGACGCGCTTCGCCGACCTGGGCTTCCTCATCGGCATCCTCGTCTACGGCTACTACGCCGGCACCTTCTCCTTCACGCCCGACGCGCGGCTGCTCGCCTCGGCCGGCGTGATGATACCTCTGGCACTGGGGCTGATGTTCGTCGGCGGCGCCGGCAAGAGCGCCATGTTCCCGCTCCACATCTGGCTGCCCGACGCCATGGAGGGCCCGACGCCCGTCTCGGCGCTCATCCACGCCGCGACGATGGTCGTTGCGGGCGTCTACCTGGTGGCGCGCATGTTCCCCCTCTTTGTGGGCTACGCCCCCGAAGTGCTCCACTGGACGGCCTACGTCGGCGCCTTCACGGCCCTCTACGCCGCCGCGGTGGCCTGCGTGCAGAGCGACATCAAGCGCGTGCTGGCCTTCAGCACCATCTCCCAGATTGGCTTCATGATTGTGGCGCTGGGCGTCTGCACCTCGGCCGACCCCCACGCCGGAGGTCTGGGCTACATGGCCTCGATGTTCCACCTCTTCACCCACGCCATGTTCAAGGCGCTGCTCTTCCTCGGCGCCGGCTGCATCATCCACGCCGTCCACTCCAACGAGATGTCGGCCATGGGCGGCCTGCGGCGCTACATGCCCCTGACGCACGTGACCTTCCTGGTGGCCTGCCTGGCCATCGCCGGCATCTGGCCTCTGAGCGGCTTCTTCTCGAAGGATGAAATCCTCTCGGCCTGCTTCGCCTTCAGCCCCGTGATGGGCTGGGTGATGACCCTCATCGCCGGCATGACGGCCTTCTACATGTTCCGCCTCTACTACGGCATCTTCTGGGGCCGCGAGAACCGCGAGCTCCACGCCGCCCACACGCCCCACGAGGCCCCCTGGACGATGACCCTGCCGCTGGTGGTGCTCGGCGCCGTGACGCTCGTTGCGGGCTGGCTCCCCTTCGGACACTTCGTCTCCTCCAACGGCACGTCGTACGACATCCACATCGAGGGGAGCGTCGCCGCGCTGAGCCTCTGCGTGGCCCTCGCGGGCATCGCGCTGGCCACCTGGATGTACGCCCGCGAGAAGCAGCCCGTGGCCGACCGCCTGGCCGACCGCTTTGCGGGGCTCCACCGCGCGGCCTACCACCGCTTCTACATCGACGAGGTCTACCAGTTCATCACCCACCGCATCATCTTCGGCTGCATCTCGACCCCCATCGCCTGGTTCGACCGCCACGTGGTCGACGGCTTCCTCAACCTGCTGGCCACGGCGACGCAGAGCGCCTCGTGGGCCATCCGCGAGATGCAGAGCGGCAGCGTGCAGCGCTACTGCATCTGGTTCCTCGGCGGCGCGATGGGCTTCACGCTGCTCCTGTTGTTAATCTGCTAAAACGAGTCGCACTATGAATATGTTATCCCTGTTCCCCGCCATCCCGCTGCTCATGATGCTGGGCCTCTGGCTCTCGAAGAGCACGCGGCAGATTCATGCCGTCATGGTGACGGGCGCCTCGCTGCTCCTGGCGCTGGCCGTGCTGCTGGTCTTCCGCTACCTCGGACTGAGGGAGGCGGGCGAGAGCGCCGCCATGCTCTTCACGGAGAGCCACGTCTGGTATGCGCCGCTCAACATCCACTATGCGGTGGGCGTCGACGGCATCTCGGTGGCCATGCTGCTGCTCTCGGCCATCATCGTCTTCACGGGCACCTTCGCCTCGTGGCAGATGAAGGACCAGGTCAAGGAGTACTTCCTCTGGTACTGCCTGCTGAGCGTCGGCGTCTTCGGATTCTTCATCTCGGTCGACCTCTTCACGATGTTCCTCTTCTACGAGGTGGCGCTCATCCCCATGTACCTGCTCATCGGCGTCTGGGGCAGCGGCCGCAAGGAGTACTCGGCCATGAAGCTCACGCTGATGCTCATGGGCGGCTCGGCGCTGCTGCTCATCGGCATCCTGGGCATCTACTTCGGCTCGGGCGCCACGACGATGAACATCGAGGAGATTGCCGCGCTGCACAACATCCCCCTCTCGCTGCAGCGCATCTGGTTCCCGCTCGTCTTCGTGGGCTTCGGTGTGCTGGGGGCCCTCTTCCCCTTCCATACGTGGAGCCCCGACGGCCACGCCTCGGCCCCGACGGCCGTCTCGATGCTTCACGCCGGCGTGCTGATGAAGCTGGGCGGCTACGGCTGCTTCCGCGTGGCGATGTACCTGCTGCCCGACGCGGCGCAGGAGCTGAGCTGGATATTCATCATCCTGACCACCATCTCGGTGGTCTACGGCGCCTTCTCGGCCTGCGTACAGACCGACCTGAAGTACATCAACGCCTACTCGTCCGTCTCGCACTGCGGACTGGTGCTCTTCGCCATCCTGATGATGAACACCACGGCCTCGACCGGCGCCATTCTCCAGATGCTGAGCCACGGTCTGATGACGGCCCTCTTCTTCGCCCTCATCGGCATGATTTACGGCCGCACCCATACGCGTGACGTCCGCCAGCTGCGCGGTCTGATGCGCGTGATGCCCTTCCTGGCCGTGGGCTACGTCATCGCCGGTCTGGCCAACCTCGGACTGCCGGGTCTGAGCGGTTTCGTGGCCGAGATGACCATCTTCAACGGCGCCTTCATGCACGACGACACCTTCCACCGCGTGGTGACCGTCATCGCCTGCACCTCGATTGTCATCACGGCGGTCTACATCCTGCGCGTCATCGGCCGCATCCTCTACGGCACGTGCGAGAACCCCGAACATCTGAAGCTCTCCGACGCCACGTGGGACGAGCGTGTGGCGGTCATCTGCCTCATCGTCGCCGTGGCCGGTCTGGGTCTGGCGCCGATGTGGGTCAGCGACATGCTCCGCTCGAGCGTCTCGGAAATCGTAGCGCACCTAATCAACTAAGTCGTTTATGGAATACAGCAACATATTCACCTACATGCAGGCCGAGCTCTCGCTCATCGCGGTCATCGTCCTGCTCTTCTTGTACGACCTGATTGCCGGTGAGCGCGGCCGCCGCCACTTCGCTGCGGTAGCCTGCTCGCTGCTCACCCTCTCCATCCTGCTCAACATCGTTCCCCGCGGGGAGTCGTGCGACCTCTTCGGCGGGATGTTCCGCTACGTGCCCATGCACACGGTCATCAAGAGCGTCCTTGCAATCGGCGCTCTGGTGGTCTGCATGCAGGCCACCACGTGGCTGCGGCGCGAGGATACGGCCCACAAGCAGGGCGAGTTCTATGTGCTGACGCTCTCGACGCTGCTGGGCATGTACTTCATGATTGGCGCGGCCAACTTCCTGCTCTTCTTCATCGGGCTCGAGCTGGCCTCGGTGCCGATGGCCTGCCTGGTCGCCTTCGACAAGTACAAGCACTACTCGGCCGAGGCGGGTGCCAAATACATCCTCTGCGCCCTCTTCTCGAGCGGTCTGATGCTCTACGGCATCTCGTTCCTCTACGGCACCACCGGCACGCTCTACTTCGACGACATGGTGCCCCTCATCACCGGCTCGCCGCTTCAGATTATGGCGCTGGTCTTCTTCTTCGCCGGTCTGGGCTTCAAGCTCTCGCTCGTGCCCTTCCACCTCTGGACGGCCGACACCTACCAGGGAGCCCCCACGGCAGTGACCTCCTACCTCTCGGTGGTCTCGAAGGGTGCCGCGGCCTTCGTGCTGATGGCCATTCTCGTGAAGGTCTTCGCCCCGATGCTCCACGAGTGGCGGACGCTGCTCTTCTGGGTCATCATCCTCAGCATCACGGTGGCCAACCTCTTCGCCATCCGGCAGCAGGACCTCAAGCGCTTCATGGCCTTCTCCTCCATCTCGCAGGCGGGCTATATCATGCTGGGCGTCATCGGAGGCACGGCCTTCGGCATGGCCTCGCTGGTCTTCTACGTGCTGGTCTACCTGGCGGCCAACCTGGCCGTCTTCGGGGTCATCTCGGCCGTGGAGCAGCACAGCGGCAAGGTGCTGCGTGAGGACTACAACGGCCTCTACCGCACCAATCCGCGCCTTACGCTGGTCATGACGCTGGGACTCTTCTCGCTGGCGGGCATTCCCCCCTTCGCGGGCTTCTTCTCGAAGTTCTTCATCTTCGCCGCCGCCTTCCGCGAGGGCTTCTACGTGCTGGTCTTCATCGCGCTGCTCAACACGGTCATCTCGCTCTACTACTACCTGCTGGTGGTCAAGGCGATGTACATCGTCCCCAACGAGCGCCCCATCGCAACGTTCCGCAGCGACGGCTATACGCGCGCGGCGCTGGTGCTCTGCCTGGCGGGCGTGCTGCTGCTGGGTCTGGTGAGCGCCGTCTACGACGGCATCGGGCTGCACGCCTTCGGCATGTAGGCGCCCGAGCCTGTGCGTCCCGCGTCTGAGCCTGCGTTTTGCCCCCGCTCCCGCGTTTTGCCCCCGCTCCGGCCACCCCTGCGTCGGCCTCTTCCGCCCGCATGCGCGGCCGTTCGGGCCCGGCAAACCGACAACAAACCGACAACGGAAAACCCCCGGCATGGTTCCATGCCGGGGGTTTTCGTCTTTGTCTGCGGCCTTCCGCCCGGGGTCAACCGGAGGCGGGGTGCCGCGGCGCCGCATCAATAGTCGGCGTCGGTCAGGTCGTTGGTCTCCGAGCCCGAGTATTTGGCCATCGGACCCTCCCACTCGATGAGTACGGTGCTCTGCGTACCCTCCTTGGTGGAGGAGTAGTTGCTGAAGCGGCCGTAGTCAACCATGCGGAAGGTGATTTTCCACGTCTTGTCGTCGTTCTTGACAACGGTCACCTTCACGTCGTCCGGGCAGCGGTAGGTCCAGCTGCCGAACATCTGGTAGTTCTCGAAGTACTCGGTGAGGTAGAGCTTGTCCTTTTCGGTCTTGTACTTGAAGTTCCAGTGGAGCTCCTCGTCGCCCGACGCCAGGTCGAGTTCGCCGTCGGTCGGAACGGCCGACGCGCTGAGCATCAGCTGCGGGATGGTGTAGGTGTCGGTGATGCTCGTCGTCTCCCCGCCCGCAGGACGGAAGTAGAAGAAGTAGGCGTCGAAGGTCGCGCCGCCATATGCCGGGTCACCGCCGCGCAGCTTGTAGTTCTTCTGCATGCGCATCTCGACCGAAATCAAATCCTTGTCCACATGGGTGGTCGTACCGTCGGCCGCCGTGAGGGTGAAGTGCGAACGGAAGGGGGCCACGGGGGTCATGTCGGGCTCCTGGCTCATCGGCGTGGTGACACCCGACCACTCACCCTCGAGCTTCGGTCCGTCGGGGAAGGCCACCTCGAAGCTCAGATAGAGCTTCTTGCCGTCGCTCGTGCGGGCGACGGTGAGCGAACCGCTCATCCCCTCGCTGACCTTCGAGTTGTCGTAGGTCTTGTAGGCCTCGTAGTCGAAAATCCGGGCGCGGAAGGCCGAGATGTCGAACGTGCCGCCCTGGAGCTGCTTGGCCGTGAGGGTCAGCGCTGCGGCGTAGTGGCCCTGCTGGAGCTCCTCGGGCTCTGCGGCATCGACCTGGCCGAAGAGCAGGACGTTCGAGACGCCCGTGGTGGCGAAAATCTTCGTCAGCGCCTTCTCCTCGGCATTGCCCGCCTTGGTGACGCGGATGAAGTCGGCGCTCTCGAAGCCCTCGCTGAAGCCGCCTTCATAGTCGGCGCGCAGCCGTCGGCCGCTCTGCTCGGCATCGAGCGTGAGGGTCAGTTTGCCCTGGGCGTTGATTCCAATATGGAGGGTTCCGGTCGTTTCCTGGCTGCTGGTGAAGCCGCCGCAGCTGACCTTTACCTTCGACGGGTCGGCCGTCGAGAGGTCAATCTCCGAGGCATCGATGCCGTCGCTCAGCACCACCGTCAGGCCGTCGGCCCCCTCGGTGGGCTCCGTCAGCCCGGTGCGGGCATAGAAGGTGTAGGTGGTAGTCCCCTTGGCGGGAGCCTTCCATACGATGGCGCTGCCGATGGAGGTGGGTACCTCGTCGAGCTCGTACTCGTTCTCGAGCACGGGCAGCGTCGCCTTGTTGCAGGTGCCGTCGTAGCCGGCGCGCAGCGTGCGGCCGTCGGAGTGTTGGAGCTCAATGACGAGCTTCAGCGCGGCCGAAGCCTCCGTGTAGCCCACCTCGAGCGAGAGCGACTTGACGGCGAACATCGTGTGTTCGTTGACCGTCAGACCGCCGTACGCGAACTCGAAATTGTCGGCATCGGGGTAAATCTTCCCCTTGGGGTCGGCCACCGTCACACGCAGGTAGTCGCCCGCGGCCTCCATCTCCTCCATGCCGGTGATGCCCGACGTGGGCGAGAGGTAGAAGGCATAGTTGTCGTTGTCGTCCATCTCGTAGATGGCCGAACGTATCTCGACGGGGTTTGCTCCGTTGAGCTCAATCTGGTTGTTCAACGCTACGGGCGGCGGCGCGGTTGTACCCTCGTCGTTGTCGTCCGTGCAGGCCGCGAAACTTCCTGCAGCCAGTAATGCTACGCTCCATGTCAGGACGCGGAGTCCCGACCAGTAACTGCTTTTCATGCTGTATTGTTTTTGGGGGTGAAAAAGGGAGTGCGGGTGCGGACGACATCCGCACTCCCCGAAAGGGTTTCTCGTATGGAATGCTAACGGAAGCGGACGCGCTCGACGGGTCTGCGGTCAAGCGGCAGGGTCACGTAGTCGCGCAGCCCCTCGACGGGCTTCATGTGGCGGAGCGTCTGCTGCTCGGCCTTCACCGAGGCGCCGTCCGACTCATCGCCGCCGGCACTGCCGCTCGATGCGGAGTCTTCCTCATCGAAGTGCTTGCCCGAGTCGGCCACCGGCGTGTCGGAGCCGCCCAGTACGACCGGTCCGGTCCACGAGCCGGTAATCTTGTGGTGCAGCACATCCTCGCCGTTGACTTCGAAGGTGTACCAGTTGTCGCCGCCGTCGGCCTTCGTGATGGTGACGGTGCCTTCGTAGAGGCTTGCGTAACCGGTCATCGAGGGGATGTTGAGCCAGCCGTTCTGTACCATGTAGTTGGGGTCATTGTAGTAGCGGGGCTTGCCGTTGCCGATAGCGCTGGAGATGTAGAGCCAGCGGGTGCCGATATGGTCCGAGGCCTGGTAGCCGCGGTAGCAGGCTCCGGGCTGGAGCGTGTTCAGGTAGCGGTTACGCGTGATGGTGTAGGTACCCGTCGTAATCTTGTCCTGGTCGCCCGGCTCGACGAGCAGGTCGAGGCGGATGATGTCACCCTCGTGGAGTTTGCCCGGGTCGACGTATTCGCCCGTCGGGTCATGCTCGTAGGTGCCCGTCGCCAGACCGATGTCGATATACTGGTAGCCGCACGGCGCGATGGCGGCCGGCTGGCCGATGGTGGTGATTTCATCCACGGGGATGTATCCCATGCCGGCGACATAAATCTCCGTCTGCGGGTAGCAGCGGGCCTGCTGGATGTAATCCACGTCGAGGTGCAGGTCCTCGGTCAGCGTCGACGAACCGTCGTTGTCGTTGTCGTTGGACTGGTCCGTGAGGAAGACGTCGCCCGTGAAGCTGCCCTTGATGGCATAGCCGGTCTGGGCCTCCAGGTCGAAGGTGATTTCGTACTCCGAGCCGCCGAGCTCCTTGACGTCAATCGTTCCGTCGTTGGCATAGGCGTAGTAGCCCGTCTCGGTGCTCGAGTCTCCCGTGACGCCGTAGGTGCCGAAGGGGAGAACCAGGCCCATGATTTCCAGCTCGGTAACCGGAGCCCAGGTCCCCTGTTCAATCTCCGAGAGGTTCGAGGCCGTGGTGCGGGTGTAGTGGTCCTCCACCAGCTTGCGCTCCGTTTTGGGGTTGAGGAACTTCGTGCTGGCGAGGAGCATTCTGACGGCCATGCCGCCCTCCTCGTTGTTGTCGCTCGCCTCGTCGTAGATGACCACCTCCGAAAGGCCGCTGCCGCTTTCGAACAGGTCGCCGTGGTAGATGCCCTCGGCGTAGAAGCCCTCCAGCTCGATGTCGGCCATCAGATGGGGATTCGTGGGCATCGCCAGGCCGTAGCCCACGCGCAGGTCGCCCGTGAACGAAACCTGGTGCTCGGCGCCGTTGCCGTCGATGAAGGCGGTGGTGATGGTGGTGATGGTGCCTTCACGCTCGATGACCACGTCGCTCGTGAGGGGCATCTGCTGGTAGCCTCCCGCATCGTCGGCCTGGAGCATGAAGCTGTTGGTGGAGTGATAGGTGTGGTCGCCGTAGCGGACGCTGTTCTTGAAGGTTCCCGTGGGGAAGGTCCGCCACTCGTCGCCGCTGTCGAAGTAGCAGTCCAGCACCAGTGCGTAGCCAGCGCTCGTGAGCGAGAACTGCGTGCCCTGGTAAATCGAGAAGGGGGCGTTGCCCACGGCGATGTAGTAGTCGTTGGTGCCGGCACCGCTCTGGCCGATGTACCAGCTGAAAATCGGGGTGTCGAGCTCGACGGCGGGACCCTGCTCGCGCTCCTCGGTGATGCGGATGCAGGTGCCTTCGTAGTTGGCGTCGAGCGTCTGGCCGTTGGCCGTCTCGACCTTGGCCTCCATCTTCACCTCGGTAAGCGAGGGCAGACGCAGCTGCAAGGAGCTCGAGACGATGTTGCCGGCCGTCGATGCCGATACGGTTATGTCTTTGTAGACCAGCTCATTGCCTGCGGCCGTGAGGTCGATGTCTCCCGACGGGAGCGCGGTGATGATGCGCAGGTAGTCGTCGGCCTGCCACATGGCTTCGAGCGTGGTGATGCCCTCCGAGGGCGAGAAGTAGAAGGTATAGGTGGTCTCCACCTCGTCGTAGACGTAGAGTGCCGAGCCGAAGGGCTGCACCTTGTTGTTGTAGGCAAAGGAGTTTTCGGGGACGACTACAGGTCCTCCATCCCCGTTTTCGTCGTTCTTTTCGCACGACGTGAGGAGTGTGCTGAAGGCTCCCGTGAGGAAGAGCAACAGAATCAGATAGAGTTTTTTCATAGACTGAGTGAATTTGGACGGCCTTTCGGCCGGGGGTTTGTCTGTTTCATGCCGCCGTTCGTGGAGACCGGCTGTGGTTTCCCGACGCGCGGGAAGCCGTCTGTTTCGGTTGAATGGAGGAGGGGGCGGTGTCGTCGTTCTGTTGCGGGCGGATGGTTCGGGACAGACGGGCAGCCTGCACCGCACCTCTTCGCCGGGTTGCCGGTGCAAAGGGCCTCAAGTGCCGTTTTGTACCAATCGAAGAATCCGAATTCCGCCGTGAAACCGTGCCTGCACCTTCGTGTCTACCGGGCACAGAACGAAGTGGATAGGAGAGGATAGGGTGAAAATGAAGTGATTGGTTTGAATTATAGAGAGTTATGAGATAGTAGGGTAGAGGGCGATGTAAAACGAAGCGTTTACATGGGTTTAATTTCGGTTTAATTTTGGCGGCATAAACGGGTGCGAGGTTTGCATCGGGCTTACATGAATGGGCTGTGGGTTTACACCTGCGGCCTTTTTTGTGTCCGGACGGTAGAAACCCTTTGCTGATGCGGTTTTAGGGCGATATGGAGGCTTTTACGGTGTTTATCGGGGCGATGTTTGAGGAGTGTTCGGGTGGCGTTTGAATGCCGTTTTATGGCGGCCGGAATAGGGGAGGGGTGACGGGGTAAAAAGGGCGTTTTTCGGGATAGCAATTACAAATGCTATTACAAATAGGAATTACAAAACTGGAAAATAGGAATTACAGATTCGGGGTTTTCGGGGGTAGGATAGGGGGGAGGGGAACTTACCATTTTGAAAGGGTAAAGTGAGGGAAACTGCCTATTCGGTGCATAGGTTCTAAAAACTGAAATCGGCGTAAAGCCCCGTCTGGAAGGGTATTTACACCGATAAATTCGTAGTATAAGGGGGACCCCTCTATATAGGGGCTATTCGTCATACTCTTTACCTCCTTTGATGATACGGAATGGTGTCAGCCTGCATTTGCAACTCCAGAAGTCCGAGCATCCGATGCATCTTTCCCCTTTTCGCGTTGAAGTTGCTCTATTTGCTGTTTAAGTCGTCCTATTTCTTCGGCTTGTTGTATGATTTTAGAATCTTTACTCTGGATGTAAGGTTCTAATTGACCAAAGAATGCTGCAATACTTGTTTCATTGGTAGCTAAAATTGGACTGCCTGGCTCTGAGTTTGGCAGTATTTCGTGTCCCAGTCCTGTTAGAAGCCACATAGCATTGATGTCGTATGAAATCACGATTTTCTCCAAGACATCAGCTTTCGGGAGTACATTCTTTATGTATCCTCTTATGTTAGCTTCACTTACTCCAAGTTTTGCGGCAAATACGGTATTCTTACCTCCTGCGTAAGTGTCTACTAAATGCTTTATTCGCTCGTGTATTGTCCCTAATTTCGGCATAAACTACTTTTTAATCGAAAAAAATCACGATAAAACTTTCGATATTCGTGAGAAGTCTCTATATTTGCAACAAGTTTACATATAAACCCGCGCCCAAAGATACGAAAATGGGGCGAGTTTGACGAATGTTTGATGATTTAATGATTAAAGAAATGGAAGACGAAATCAGGGAGTGGCAGACACAGAGCGTGAAGCACAAGATTGCGATGCTCCTAATCATGGACGGCATCAGTTTCAGCTACGATGAGGAGACCGGCATCGTATTTTCCGCTCCCGAGTCCTATGTGAAGAATATGGTCCGTCGCCTGACTACCTGTTATGGGGTGAGCCTGATACCGATTATCAATGAACTAAAATAAGCGAGACAATGGAAAAGTACATCCACATCACCAAGGAGGTGAGAGAGCACCTGAAGAAGACCTACCATGTGTCGGGTATGACGCTGTGGAAGGCATTGTATTACAAGAGCACAAGCGACCTTGCCAACCGTATCCGCAAGGATGCCCTGGAACACTATGGTATCGTGATGACCATCATCCCGGAACTGGAGTGTTTTCACGACCATGACAACTACATGCGCCAGTACCTTCCCAACGGGGCGATGCTGGAATTCGACAAGACCAACGGCGGCGGGGACGTGTTCTTCAAAGGGCGTAAGGTTAGACACTATGATTCATTGTATGTGAGTGAAATCCCGGCAATTCAAGAGTGGGCAGCCACATTGAGATAGGAGGTCGTCATGGAGTATTACGGTAAGACACTCTGCATATCGGCCCGGGAACTGGTAGAAAATGGCGTGATGACGCAAAGTAACTACTGCCAGTTGGTCGCCCGGAAGAAGCTGACTGTCGCCCGGCGCGGTGGCAGGGGCGGATATGCTCTTGTCGTCGTAAGCAGCCTCCCCGACACCTACCATGACAAGCTGACAAAGATATATCCCGACCCGTCTTTGGCTGTCCTTCTGGCCTGGCTGGAGGCGAACTATGAGGTGGACCAGGCTGCGGCGGCCTACTTTGCCGACTGGAAAGCCAGGTGCGGGCGTGATGGTGCCACGGACGCTCATGTTGCGGAATATGTGACCAACGCCAGCGTGCTGAACGCCTGTATTCGTCTTTATAACAACGCAAAGGCGATACAGAAGACGATGGGCATGAAATACGACTGGAGCATGATGGCGCAGGCCGTGGAGGGTTACCGAATGAAGACCGGGCACACGTTGCCAACGAGCATGCTCCGTTTCCGGAAGAAGGTAAACGAGTACCAACGTGACGGCTACGCTTGCCTTATTAGCGGCAAGTTCGGCAACCAGTCGCGGCGCAAGGTGGACCACAAGACAGAACGGTTGATCCTGTCCATCGCCATTCAGCCGAATAAGCCTTTCAACACGAGTGTCTGGGAGATGTACAACTCCTTCGTGTGCGGCGAGCTGGACGTTTATGACCCGGAGACGGGAGAGCTGTTCAGTCCTGACGACTTCACCGACAAGAACGGCGACCCGCTGGCGTTAAGCGAGAGTACCATCACCAACTACTTGAACCTGCCGAAGAACAGGGTGCTGATCTCGCACGCCCTTGAGGACTGGGAGACCTTCATGCACGAGCAGCGCCCGCATGTCCACCGTCACGATGGCGAGTTTGCCCTGAGCCAGATTACGGCGGACGACGTGGACTTGAGCCGCAAGCTGAACGACACCAAGAAGCGCGTGCACGCCTACTACATGTACGATGACCTGAGCCAGTGCGTCATCGGTGCCGCCTACGGACGAAGCAAGGACCAACTGCTCGTTGTGGAATGCTTTCGGGACATGTTCCGCCTGCTGGAACGCAACGGCTGGGGAATGCCCGCCGGCATCGAGGTAGAGAACCACCTGATGAGCGAGTACAAGGACGGCTTCCTGCAGACGGGTGTCGCCTTCTCTTTCGTCCATTTCTGCGCCCCGCTGAACTCCCAGGAAAAACGCGCCGAGTCATTAAACGGCGCAAAGAAGCGCAGCATCATCCACAAGAACCACGAGGGCATTGGCCGCTTTTACGGCAAGGGCAAATGGAGAATGAAGAGCAAGAAGGTCAGTGATGCCGAGAACGACACTTACGAGGATAAGAAATACTACAGCTACGAGCAGCTTGTTGCCGAAGACCGCGCCGACAACGCTGAATGGAACAACAGCCTGCACCCGAACCAGAAGAAATATCCGGGCATGACTCGCTGGCAGGTGCTTGTCGCCAACATCAATCCGACGCTCGAGCGCATGGACAAGCTCACTCTGAGCCGCTATATCGGCGAGCGGGTGGACACGACCGTCCGTCGCAACTCGACGGTGAGGGTCGCCTATGAGGATTGGTGGCTGAGCGACCCTTCGGTGCTTGAGAAACTCAAGCCGAACGACTACAAGGTGACGGCATATTACCTGCCCGACGAAGAGGGTAAGCCCACGGATGTGTATCTGTTCCAGGGCGACCGCTACATTGACAAGGTGGAACGTGTGGAGACCTTCAACCGCGTGTATGCCGAGCAGACCGAGAAGGATACCGCCATCTACGAGGACCAGCAGAAGCGCATCGGCAAGTTCGACGGTTACGTTCGTAAGAACGCCATCTCCAGGGTGGGCATCATGCGCCCGCAGAAAGAGGCAACCCCGCTATCTGAATCCGAGGAACTGCCTGTGTTGGACGACTGCATTGGGGAGGTCAGTTACCACACTCCGGATGCCTTGGAATCCCTTTAGAACGATATTAGAACGACATTAAAGTAAAAGTGAGATATGATAACCACAGAGAACAAACAGCGGATCATCGCCGCCATTACGGCGAACCGTGAGAACTACCCGAGTGATGCCAAACATGCCGCGTCGTTGGGTATCGCCACTTCGGTGTATAGCGCCATCAAGAACGGGCAGACCGACAAGGCACTGAGCGAGGCCAACTGGATTACCATTGCCCGGAGACTGGGTGTGAACCTGCGCGGAGACATCGAATGGAAACCGGCACGTACCGCCACCTTTGACTTCATCACCAAACAGCTGGAGTTCTGCCAGCAGAGCGGGCTGAGTGCCATCCTGTGTGACATTCCGAACATCGGCAAGACCTTTACCGCCAGGTATTATGTGAAAGGGCACCGTAACGCTATCTACGTGGACTGCTCGCAAGTGAAGACCAAGTTGAAGCTGGTGCGCAAGATTGCCACTGAGTTCGGTGTGAGCGGCAACGGCCGCTACTCGGATGTCTATGACGACCTGGTGTACTACCTGCGGAGCATCGACACGCCCCTCATCATATTGGACGAGGCGGGCGACCTGCAGTACGAAGCATTCCTTGAACTCAAAGCCCTGTGGAACGCCACCGAGCGGTGCTGTGCGTGGTATATGATGGGTGCCGACGGGCTGAAGGAGAAGATAGAACGCTCCATCGAGCACAAGAAGGTGGGCTATACTGAGATGCTGAGTCGCTATGGCGACCGTTACAGCAAGGTCACCCCCGACGACGGGCGGGAGCGAGAGAAGTTCCTGAAGGACCAGGCCGGTGCAGTCGCTCGGGTGAATGCCCCAACGGGTACCGATATCGCCAGCCTGGTACGCAAGACTGGCGGGGGCTTGAGACGAGTTTATACCGAGATTGAAAAACTAAAAAGAGCGACGGTATGATGGCCAAGATAGAGATGCAGGCGATGGATGCGGTTATCGGCATTCACCGTGAGATGAAAAAGGCGAACGAGGTGGACTGGGAACAACGGCGGTATGAGATAGCCAAAGAGATGATGCCGGTCGCATACCAGGAGTCGAGAAACATCCTTCTCCGTGGAGGAACTGTCGAGATTGGGGACATTGTAAAGGCATCGGTGGAATTTGCGGACCTGCTTATTGCCGAACTTAAAAAGGAGGAATAGGAGATGGCAAAGCGAGCATACAGTCCGAAAGACATAGCAGGGATGCGCCACAAGGTGTTGCCGCTGGAGGGCAGGTGGCGGGACGTGTTCGGCGAGCCGGAACTGGGGGACACCTGGTTCATCACCGGCCCGAGCGCGAGTGGCAAGAGCTCGTTTGTAATGCAGTTTGCCAAGATGCTCTGCGGCATGGGTCCGGTGCTGTATGTCAGTCTGGAGGAGGGCGTCGGTCTGTCAATGCAGCGTCGTCTGGAGCAGTTCAAGATGAGCGAGGTACAGGGCTCGTTCCGCATCATCACCGACGGCGACTATGAGGCGTTGCGCGAGCGGCTGCACAAGCCCAAGAGCGCAAAGTTTGTCATCGTGGACAGCTACCAGGTGGCGCACGACGAGGGAGGATGGGAATATCTCAAGACCAAGGCGCTCATCGACGAATTCCCGCGTAAGACCTTCGTTTTTATCAGTCAGGAAGACAAGGGGAAGCCTATAGGTAAGGCTGCTATCCGCCTGAAGTACATATCCGGAGTCAAGGTTCGCACCCAGGGCTTCCGAGCCTACTGCCAGGGACGGTATGCCGGGCAGGTGAGCGAGTATTACACTATCTGGGAGGAGAAGGCGGTGGAGGTCTATAACGAGAAGAACAAACAAGAAGTCAAACCGGAAACAAGCGAGATATGAAGAAGAGAATCTACATCAGCGGCGCGATAGCGCACCACGACATTGAGGAGCGAAGAAAAGCGTTCGACCTTGCCGAGCGGTACCTGAGCATGAAGGGATACGACCCGGTGAACCCGTTCAAAAATGGCCTGCCGGAGGACGCCCACTGGATGGAGCACATGCGTGCGGATATCGCCAAACTGCTGCAGTGCGATGGCATCTATATGCTGGTCGGCTGGGAGCTGAGCAAGGGTGCGAAGTTGGAGCTCGACGTGGCGAGCAGCTGCGGGATAGAGGTGATGTTCCAGAACCAAAAGGAGTGGTAGCCATGACACAGGAAGTGATGAATTTCGCACGGTTCTACGCCTCGTTCAATCGCCTCCCCTGTACGGGGGACAAGGAGACAACGAAGCAGGAGATCGTGATGCAGTGGACCGGCAACCGCACCGGGAGCCTGCGAGAGATGACGAGGAAGGAGTACGATGCCTGCTGCGAGGCGCTGGAACGCCTGACCGGGCGCATGGACGAGCAGAAGAGGCTCCGTAGCCGGTGCCTGCGGCTGATGCAGCAGCTGGGCATCGACACCACCGACTGGACGCGCATCAACGGTTTCTGCCAGGACCGGAGGATAGCCGGCAAGCCCTTCGCCCGGCTGAAGAACGAGGAGCTGAAAGCCCTGTCGGTGAAACTGCGCGCTATGCAGCGCAACGGCGGACTGAAGCCCCAGAAGAAAGAGAACATACAACCAAGACAACCGGGCATCATGTTCTATATCCCCATAGATCCGGATGCCCCTAAATGCTGAACGATATGGACAAGAAAACGGAACATGCGCTGGATGCGCTGAAGAAACAGGCAAGGGAGGATTCCCTGAAGATGGGGCGGGACGAGGCCGCCGATTTCTTCGGACAGCTTGCCGACTGGGCTTACGCCCAAAGCGAGGCGATGAGCCTCGACGACGACCTCGAGATGCAGGACTACGAGAATGAGTATTAACCCATAAAACGAAAAGAAAATGGACGAAAACAGACAGACGACCGTCGTCATGACGGCGGAGGAGAAGGCGGAGTTCGAAGCCTTCCAGGCGGCGAAAGCCAAAAAGGCAGCCGAGGAGAAAGCCCGTGCCGACCGTGAACAGTACAGGCAGCTCGTCGATGACGAGATCGAGCGTTCCATCCCCGTATTGGAGGAGATCAGCGGACGCATCAAGGAGAGCAAGCAGCGGGTAATGGACAACTTCAAGACCATCCTGGAGATGAAGGGCGACCTTTTCAAGACCAAGCTGAAGGAGGACCAGCGCAGCCATACCTTCACCAACAGCAAGGGCAACAAGCGCATCACTTTAGGCGTGTATGTGACAGACGGCTACCGCGACACGGTGGAGGATGGTATCGCCATCGTGAAGGAGTATATCGAAAGCCTCGCTAAGGACGATAAGACACGCTCGCTGGTGAGCATGGTGCTCCGCCTACTGGCGCGTGATGCCAAGGGCACGCTCAAGGCGAGCCGTATCGTGCAGTTGCGTAAAGTGGCGATGGAAACCGGTGACGACCGCTTCATGGAGGGCGTGCGTATCATCGAGGAGAGCTACCAGCCGGAGGTGAGCAAGCAGTTCATCAGGGCTGAGATAAAGAACGAGAACGGGATGTGGAAGCCTATCCCTCTCGGTATGACAGAATCTTAAAGACAGAACGACATGATACAGGAAGTAGAGAAAACCCCGAAAGTGGCCCTGTGCCGTGCATGTCACGGCACAGGCAAAGTCCATAGGACAGTGGAATACCCCTCCCGGATATTCGAAAGGAAGAAAACCGAGACCGTCGAGGAGGTATGTGCGCAGTGCGGCGGAAGCGGCAGGGTGACGGTAAGCGCGAAGATGGTGCTTGACATCCGGCCGTACAAACCCAAGGACAACCAATAGGCAATTATGACCAAGAGGCACGGAGTGAGTTATCTGAAGCGAGTGGCTGACATAAACAGGATATACGACGAATATGCGAAGAAAGGTGTTCCCAACCGGGAAATCTGGCGCAGGTACGTGTATCCTGTTTATGGCGTGTCCGAGCGTACCTTCTACAACCTGCTCAATGCCTCCTGCCAGCCCCACAACGAGACGCTGAGGGCCGTGCAGATGTATCTGGATTTCAACTATGACGATAATGAACAGGGACACCCAGCTGATTATACGAAACATCCTGAAGGATATCCGGGTGGAGATGACTGAGGAGTTCGACCGCAACTTCGAGCGGCAGGCGTTTTTCAGCGAGGCGTGGCAGAGGCGCAAGAGCCCTACCCGCCCAGGTGGCACGATACTCGTGGACACCGGAGACCTCCGGCGGAGCGTATCCAGCCGGACGACGGAGAATAGTATCATCTTCTATACCGACCTGCCGTATGCCGCCATCCACAACGACGGGGGCGAGATTAAGGTCACGCCGAAGATGAAGCGGTTCTTCTGGGCGAAATACTACGAGACCACGGGTGCGTTTGGGCGGAAGAAGAACGGCGAGCGGCGGAACGACAGGCGCACGGTGCATCTCGCCACCGAGGCGGAGTTCTGGAAGTTCATGGCGTTGAAGAAAGCCGGGACAACCATCAAGATACCGAGGCGGCGATTCCTCGGGGTGTCGCCCGAGGTGGAGCAGGCGGTGCGCGAGATCATCGAGGAGAACGTAACGGAATATTTCAAGACGGACTATAAAATCGAAAGGAAATGAGAAAGGAACTATACAAGGCGATATGCGACAAGCTGGGCGGTCTGTACAGGCTTGCCGATGGCTCGGTATGCGGGATAGAGAAGGGCGGAGAAGTGCCGAAGGGTGCGGAGCGTGTGATCCGCCATATCGACCTGTGGAACCGCAATGTCGATTTCATCGAGCAGGAGGAGAGCTGGGCACGCCCGGCGGTGTTTGTGGAGTTCTGCCCGATACGGTGGAACGCCCTTGTGAACGGTATGGAGTATAGGGCGGAGCCATTAGTGAACCTGCATGTGGTGACGGACTGGAACGGTTCGGCATCGGCTGACAGCGACCTGCAGGAGGAGGCACTGGAGGTCTTCGACCTGCCGGAGCTGATACACGGCGCACTGACGTGCCTGAAGGGCGAACACTACATGATGTTCGACCTCGTGGAGAGCCAGACGAACCACAACCACGAGGACATCGTGGAGAACATCGAGGTGTATCAGTGTGTGGCGCAGAAACGGCTGAAATAGCCCCTGTGCTCAAATGAAAAAGCGTTCCCGGCTGATTGCTTGGAACGCTTTTTTAATACCCTTAGACGGGCGTTTTAAGCCCATTATGCGGCGGTGTATAGCATCATGTCCGTGTAGTGGGCGTTGTAGTTCATGGTGGCGTTGAACTCCACCTTGCGGCAACCGATGAACGGGTTCCCCAGAGTGGGGTTACGTCCGAGCCAGTCGCAGAGCTCGACGATGGCTGACTTGTTGGAGGTAAAATAGACGAAACGGTGTCCGGGGAGAATGGTGAGCACATCGAGGTAGTTCGCCAGCTTCCAATACATGTTGTACGTGCCGACATCCGTGCTCAGGTAGGGTGGGTCGATGAGGAACACTACTCCCGGCGTGTCCTTGTACTGCTCGAAGAGTTCCTTGTAGTCGCAGGACACCACGGTGATGCCCTCGAGGTAGTCGGGGGCTTCGGGGTAGTCCGATTTTCGGATATTGTTGTAGAGCGACTCCTTGCGCATTTCGGGGATACTCAATTTGTACTTCATAGAGAACATCAGAGCGGAGGAGACGGTAATGAAGTCGATGTAGCCGTGTTCGCGTTCTTCCTTCTCCAGGCGAGCGAATATCTCCTCTCGCCTTTTCCCACGAATGCAGCCGTGTTTGGGGATTCCTTCTGCGATGTCCCGCAGGTCGGAAAGTAGGGCGTTTGTCCGGGGAATGCTCTCCAGCCGGAGTCGGTAGTTGTCGAAGTCGTTATATACCACGGTCGCCCCCGGCTTTTGGCACTTGGCGATATGCGACAGCAGGCCGGAGCCGCCGAACAGGTCCACGAACACGGTGTCGTTGGGGTATTGTTCCAGTACCTTTATAAACTCTCGTGCGAACATGCGTTTTTGCCCCACGAAAGGAAGCGGGGCTGAAAGATAGTGTTTTTTCATACGTTCAGCTCAAATTTCACCTCCTCGTTGCCCTCAAGCAGCGAGCGGGTCTTCTCTATATTGTTCTTGTAGATATGCACATTGCCGAGGTTCAGGGTGATGGACTCCAGCGGTACCTCGATTTGCCTCGCCATCAGATAGAGGTGGTATATGTCGGCGGGCAGTCCGAGGTTGGCATCTGAGCTTCGCTGGTATGCCGATAGGACCAGCCTGCCGCCGTCTATCTGGAACTGCACCAGGCTGAGGCAGGGTGCCTGGTTGCTCTCGGCGTTGGTGGAGCCGAGGAAGAGGACATAGTTCTTGCTGTTGCGCTTCTCGCGGTTTATGCGCTCGATGAGCGGCGGGAGTTTCTCGAAATAGGTGGGGTAGGAGTTCACGAGTATGGAACCGCAGTAGTCCCACCAGTTGATGCCCGCTTCTCGGTACTTCTCGATGTTGCGCTCACCCTGCATGAACAGGCGCAACTCGGAGCGCAGCTTCTTGCGAGCAATGCCGTGCCCTTCGAAGATGTCGAGTAGGTCGGCGGGTGTGAGGTGCAACTGTTCGTTAAGCAGGTAGCGTATCTCGCCCTTGCGATTCGTCTGGTCCTTGCCCTCGGACAGGACCTTCTGCAGTATCTGGTGATATTTGTTCATGGCCGTGCTTTTTTGTTCCCGGGGGCAAAGGTAGCACGGGTAGGGTAGAAGGGCGGCCTGCAGGGGGCGGTTTATACTGCAAGAAGATTGCAGTCGGACTTGAAGCGCCTCACGAGGTCATAGACCTTACGCTCGCTAATGTTGTACTTCTCGGCGAGCGTCGCCACGATATAGGACACCTTGATGTTCTGCGCGTGCATGGTGCGGAACTCGTTGTAGAGGTCAATATACTTCACGTCCTCCAGCCTGATTCCGGCTTCCCGGAAGGTTTTTAATAATTCCCTGTTCAACTTCAATAGCTCAATTACTTTCATATCCTGAAAAATTATTATCTTTGCATTGTCTCACTTATTCTTGCGCTGAGCGCAACTAAAAAACACCTGTACGGCGCGGACGAGGGTATTTGCCCCCGGTCGTGCGCCGTACAGGTGTTTTAGTTAATGAGTAAGTGAGACGACTGATTAACAGGCCGGGGGCTTTTTTTATTCCCTCCCCCGAAGGGTTTTGCTCTAAACGCGGTATGACTCCAGATTGAAAGCGTCCTTATCGTTCCATCCAGCAGTCAGCGCAAATTGGATGTGCCGTATAGCTTTGGTGTAGAAGTCTGCCAGTTCTTCGATGGTAAGGAAGGTGTGATAGCAGGGCACATCGTCCGTTCCGAACTTGAACGTGATAGGCAGCGTTTCTCCGCCAGTTTGTAAGGCCAAGTCGTAGGCCGCCTTGTAGTTAAATTGGTTCTCGGCTGACAACCATACCCTCATACCATTCCATTCGAATCCGGATAGGATATTCTCCTCGGTGCGGGCGTTGAACCAACTGACTATGGTCTGCCGGACTTCTTCCTCGGAGGGCTTATGTGTGAACTCTTCTTCCATGTAGGAAGCTGAGCCATCGTCCCTCAGTTGCACATCCCAGCGGATGCGCCATTTGTTTCTTGCCGGGCTTACGCATTCCATCAATTTGACCCCGGCGTTTCCTTCTGCTCTTCTCATGTGAAAATGTACTTCGTTCTACCTTTCCCGAAGGTTTCCGACTTGATGGTGGTCTCGAATGGGAAGCCGTCGGGCATTTCACTCACCTGCTGGAGGATATTCTTCATCTCCTCCGAGTTGGTAAAGAACTTCTTCGGTTCGCCGTTGATTTCGATGGCGACCACGCACCTGTCTTCGCCCTGACTGGTCTTGACTCCACTTTCGAAGTCCTTGACCACGATGGGCAGGTTTACCAACTCGCGGATGCTTACCACCGCACCCGCAAACCGCTTCTTGCCGTCTTCCGGCTTGTAAGCGACATTCAAATCCTTAAATGATTTCATTTCTTTGCCTGTTAATTTATTGAACAACATTATACAATCGGCGTGTTTTGCCATACCGTAGAAACTTGCTATCAACACACGCCGTCTTTTTCTCGATTTTACCTCGTGCATTTTTCGGGCGAACTTCCGCTTGATGCGCTTGCGCAGGCGTACATGGTCGGGATAGATGACATATCCCAGGAAGTCAATACCCTCGTCCACGGGGAACACGCGCTCGTTGGCTTTCACCGTGAGCCCGATTTGTTCCATTTGCCCGTGGACGGCATCACGAATCTTCCACAATTCCGATTTCGCTTTACCGAGCACGACCCCGTCATCGCAATAGCGGTAGAAATGGCGGACGCCGTACCTGTCCTTCAGATAATGGTCTAAATACACAGACAAAAGCAGGTTCCCCAACCCCTGCGACGAGCGCAGTCCGATGCTGATGCCCTGCGGCATCATGCGCACGAACCCGTCGAGCAGGCCAATGAGTTTCCTGTCCTTGAACACCCTCCGGACGCAGTACATGAGGAAGTCCTGGTCGATGCTCTCGTAGAACTTCGAAATGTCGAACTTGTAGCAGTACTGTGTCCCTTCGGGGTCTTCCTTGATGTCCCGGCGGATATACGCGAGCAAGTCGTGCATTCCCCGGTCCTTGATGCTTGCGGAGGTGGTACGTATGAACCGTTTTTTCAGATGTCTGTCCACGACTGCCATGATAGCATGGACAGCGATGCGGTCCTTCATGGTGAGCACTTGGATGCGTCGCATCTTTCCCCCTTCCATGATTGTCCGCTCCCTGTAGCCGCTCACTTTGAACGAGCCGTTGGCAATCCGTGTGGCGAGTTCGGTGATGACCTCCTCCTGATGGGCAAGAAGGGTTCGTCCTTGGCGAGAGCGTTTTCGCTTCTTGCCACGGAGTACCTGTTTGAAAGACTCCGCCATGTTGGCGGGGTCCACGATTTCCTCGATGATATGACCCTCCCTGCGCATGAATAAATGTTTTACTGTTCTGGCCTTGCGGCCTTCAATCCCTGAGCCCGACTTCTTCGAATCGCCGAAGCGACCTACCAAACCCTGCCCAACGAGTGCTTTTTCAGCTTTCCATCCTAATGGCTGCTGTTGCTGCGGCTCATTCCCCTCGGCTCGACGGTGGGCACACGTGCCTGGTGTCGTAGGCCGATTGAAGATATCTTCGGTTGTCTGCAAGCCGCGACCCGACATTCGTGTTCGCATTCGAGGCATCGTTATTCGCATTCGCGTACGACACACCGCCATTCGGGTTCGCGTTGTTGTGGCCACGATAAACCACACGGCTTATGGGGGAACTCTACCTTGCTGGCAAAGTTACTCAATAAACATGACTTGCAAAGACCGCCGTTACAAAAACAGCCAGACAACCGCAGCGATACCGCCTCCGACGGCCGTCATAATCCAGTCTATCCAGTCCCAGTAGCCCCCTTTGAGCTTGTCCTTGAGCTCAAGGCAGGAAGCCGCCACGACGGACGAATAGAGTGCGCACCACGGGTTCAGGGCCGCAAGTCCCACGAGCAGACCGCCTATGAGGTGCTTGTAGCGGTTGCTCTCTTTAAGAAATGAAAGAATCTTGTTCATGATGAATGAGTTTTGAAAATGTTTTGTATCTTTGCACCGAAGCACTGAGGGAATGACAACCTGGCAATTGAGTCCTAAGCGTCGCCCGATGTGCTTTTTTGTTTATATGTCGTTTATCGAATAGAGGAAATAGGTCACTTGTATAAATCCCTTGTTTCGTTTCCATACCTGTTTGGCCACATTCAGCCTTACCCATTGTCCCCGTATTTTTGCCTTGAAGTAGAAGAAACTTTCGATGCCATCAACTCTTGGATGTGTCAGCGATGACGATTCGATGAATTGAGCGTCTTTCAGCACTTCGTCGAGCGAAGCCAAATCATCCTTTGTGAGTACGGACGAGCGTCCGAAAGTGTCGCTGAAAAGGTGTTTGTTCCCGTATGTGGTAAATCCCACCTTGATGTCTTTCCCGTCCGTTTTGAGCATTTCCGATTTCTTCAGGAGCGGTTCCATCGCATGCAGGTAGTGGGTTCTCTCGATAGCCCTTTGTGATTTTGACTTGTCCCCGGCACATCTGTGGAGCAGTTCGCACGCCTCGCATACCTGGTTATCCGGAATGAAAGCCTTCGCCAGCTTGATCTTTCCTTTTGCGATGTCACAGTCGCGGCAGCGGCTGATGGTATATGGGTTGTAGTCGGGTATACTCTTGCGTTCCTTTCCCGGGTTGAACCGGAACATCCCCTTGGTGTCGTGGGCAAGTGCCTCTTCGCCAAGTGCCATCGCCTCGTCGTGATTCGTTGCGGGGTACTTTGACTTGCGCACCTGAATGACCGTGCAGCGGCAGTTCCAGCCGTTTGGCGGATAGTAGATGTCCCAGAACGGATCGGAGGGCGGGAGTGTTACGCCGTGTATCGCGGCATGTTCCGGTCGTACCTTGCCGTCGTTCACAGTGCGATACTGCAGATGGTAGCGGTCTCCGTCCTCCATGAACTTCTCCCATTTTCCCGCCATTTCGCCGGATGCTGCCACAAAGTTGTACTCGGCCCGGAGATAGTTCCTGTTGTAGGTGCTGTCGATGCTCCGCACATCGTTCAAAAAGCGTTCGAAGGGCTTTCTATCACCGTTCTCATCGAGCATGGACGGGAACGCCTCGTTGAGCTCGTGGAACGCTTTTATGCCAGAGAACACGTAGTCGGATTGCCGGAGGCGGTCGCGCATGCGAGCGGACATCTCCACCTTCTCGAAAGAGGCGTCCAGAACGGCGGCGTGCGTGTTGATGAATCCCTGCGTTTCCGGGCTCTCGAGTATGGATATGTTCAAGCTTGCCCCCTCCTGGCGGTAGAGTGCTTTCATCATGTCGTCGAACATGCGGGTAATCTTCTCCTGCACCTCCTTATCCATGCCTTTGGAGAATGCGGCCTCATGGTCTTTGATGAGCGCGGTGTACCTCTTATGCAGCCCCACATAGTCAGTGGGGCTCAGTCGAAAAAAGGGCGTGCGTTCCGGGTTTTCTTTTTGCCCTTTTCCTGTTGGTTCTCGTCCTCCTCCCCGTCCTGTTTGTCTTCGGACTGCGGCATGACTGCCGTAGGCTGTCGGCGTTCCCCCACCGGCATGGAGTACTTTTCAGCGAAGTATTCCGGGGCCACCTCGTAGCGGTCTGCCACCATCGTCTCGTAGGCCACCTGCTGCTCGGGCGTGTAGTCCACCGCGTCATCCCACTCGAAGCGTAGTCCCCTGACGGGGAACCCGTGCCGGATCATGCGTGGGAGCAGCTGGTTGTTCACGATGTCGCGGAGCATGTCCCGGTCGCTCTCCACGAGGTTCTCGAATACTTCGAGATGCGTCTGCGACTGGGAGAGGCTGGAGCCGTCCTCGATGGTCATGGTCTGCCCTATGACCAGTTTCGAGAGTTCGGAGTTCGCCCGGTCGATGCGCTTGTCATAGACATTGTATGAATCGCTCTTGCCGCTCTCCACGAACTCAATCTCCGTCTCCATGCCGGCAACCATGGAGAGTGAAGTCCCCGCCTTGTTGAGCATATCCATGAGCTTCGCCTGCTCCTTCGGATCACGGGAGGTAGTTCGGGCTATGCGCATGGGCATTCCGAATATCTCGCTGAATGTGTCCCAGAACGCGAGGGTGTTCTTCTTGGGTATGGTCTGTGTGGCCGCTTTGAGCAGGAGTCCGAGGTCGTCGGGCTGGCCCGCTTCGATGAGCCAGTCGGAGAATGGCTGCTGGCGGTAGTCGATGCCCGTTGTCCAGTCCTGCCCGAGGTCTGTCACCACCCTGCCGTATTCCGGGATAACATGCTTGCGCGGCAGGAGTGTCACTCCTGCGTAGCAGACGCATCCGTCTCCATCTGTGGTGAGGTCTCCCAGTTCGATGAGCGAGTGCCCCCAATAGATGGAGTCGAGGGCGTACTTGAGCAGCTGCTTGAACCATGCCTGGTCGAAGTAGTGCAGGGCATCCCTGTCTTCGTCCCCCGCGGCGTTTACCAGCTTGAACGAGCGGCTCATGACGAAGCCTTTGCGTTGCTCGATGCAACCCGAGAGGTGGAGGTCCACCAGTGCGTCGCGGTAGATGTCGTAGAGCCTTTGGCGGTTGGGACTGTTCACGCTGATGGCCATCTGCCATGCCGTTCGCCAGTCCTGCATGTCCTGGCGTGTAAGCGCGTCGGTGGCTCGCTGGAGGTCAATGACCATCTTCTGCACCCTTTTGCGGTCGCCCTTGGCGAGCCGGAAATCCCCGAACGGCGTGTGCAGCAGCCCGTCGTCGGTTTTCTGAGTGTATCTTTTCCTTGCCATGTTACCAGTTATGTCTAAGTTTCGGTTGCGAGCCGTAGAGTATGGATTCTCCCGTGGCATTGCCCTCCTCGTCGAGTGCGGGGGGCAAGTCGGGAATGATTTTTCCAGCCTGCACCCCCTCGAGCCACTTAATGGCGCGGTCGTAGCGTTCCTTTCGTATCTCGCTCCCCATCTTCTGCGGCATGGCTGCGCTCATGTGATAGAGCGCGATGTCGCAGGTATACATCACAATGAGCCGGTTTCGCTCTTCCCCCTCGGCCTCGAACACCGCCCCGGTGTCGTACTTGGGGCGCAGGTACCCCGCAATCTCCTCCTGGGCTTCCGCTTCTGCGTTCGCCCTGTTCTCCGTGCTGACCTGCGATATGACCTTCAGCGCGGTATCGCCGATTACGACCCTATAGTCCTCCTCTGTTACGAACATATTTCCTCCTTCCTACTTGGTTATGAAGAGCGCCCGCCGCTCGATGTCGTCCACTGTCACCCCCTTGCGGAAGCGATGCCTTGCAACAAGCTCCTTGATGGTCTTTTTAGGTACGACCTTAAGCGAGCCGTTCAGGTAAATCACGAAATAGCGCATGCCGGTGAGTCCGGCGAGTTTTACTGCCTTTCGGACGGCGTGTCTGTATTTCCAGGCGAATATGAGCCTTCTGATGAGTTGTATCATGCTACCATATGTTTTTTGATGTCGGCCGTGCACCGAACATCGGTTTGAAATTTTCCTGCCGTGTGTTGCGCTGGAGGTACCAGATGGCGCCCTCGTCTGCGTCCGGTGCATCGTCATGCACACGGCTTCCGCGTTCGAGCGCCAGTGTCTGCTCGATGCCCACCTGCATGTCAGGAGAGTCCTTGAGTGCCTCATTATAGAACACGAAACCCCGTTCCCAGAGGGGAGATATCGCCTCGATGCGCTGTATCTTCTCCGGCTTCTTACGCTTGTCTGGGAGTAGCGGCAGCTGGTATCCCCGAATGTTCCCCTCGGTGGTGAACTCGTCGAGAATGATGTCCTGCATGAAGTTCGCCTCCATGAAGAATCGCACCGCCACCCCTTCGGGTAGCGACTCGTAGAGGTTGTAGAGCCAGCGCACCATGCCCGACACCGTGTCTTGACGGACATAGCAGTCTATAAGGTGGAGCTCGTTTCCTATCTTTCCCCATAGGCGTGAAGCCTTGTAGTCATTGGATGTCGTGGACTTGAACGATGGGTCTGTGTAGCACACCAGCATCTCGTACTTCGAGAGTTTGGGCATCTTCTTGAAGCGAATCCACTCGGACCGAAAGATGGTGCCGTCCACAATGGGGTTGTGCATCATCTCCTTCTCCCAGGCGCGGTATCCAACGAAGTCGCGGTATTCTCGCGCCTCCTCTTTTGTCCACTTCCCACGCCATACCGGCTCGCCGTTGCGGTCCACCGCCTTGATGACGGATACGAACACGCCCGGGGTCTTTGTAATGTTGAAGAGTACGGAGTTCTTTGAAATGAGGTTGCCGACCATAATGAATCGTCCGCGCCCCACGTCGAGTGAGCCGAAGAGGGCCTCTTTCACCCAGTCTGTGAGGTCATGCACGCGCTTCTCGTTGCGGCAGAGCTCATCGTCGTCGAGGTCGTCGATGACGATGTAGTCCGGACGGCTCTCGCGGTCGCGCAGACCTCGGGGCGATTGTCCTCGCCCGCAGGCGAGGAACTTCACGCCGTTAGCTGCCTTGAACTCTCCGTCCTGCCACGATGCGCTCCCGCGCTGCCGTCCGAAGTCGGCGATAATGCGCTGGTTGTGCTCCAGCTCCGCCTGTATGTCCCCGAGCAGGCGTATGGCGGAGTCCTCTGACTTTCCGACGATGACCATGAAGTTGATGAGCCTTTTGGGCTGGAACATTAGCCACAGGGGCATGAAGATATCGAAGTGCGTGGACTTGGCGTGTCCGCGCGGCCATTGGAATACCGCCTTGAGGTTGGGCGTGGAGCGTACCTTGCGTGCCGCCTCGTTGTGAAAGGGGGCGTTGTGTATGGTGCGTATGACCTCCCCCGTCACCTTGTCACGCAGGGTGAGGTAGTGGGGAAAGTAGTACTCGCAGAACGCCGCGTAGTTGTCGAGCAGGCGCCTGCGTCGCTTGTCGCGTGCTGCCGGGGTTTCGGCGGCCATGAGGGCGGTGTCGGTGATGGACTGCACCCTCTTGCAGTGCTCCTTCCACTGTTCGTAAGCCAGTTTCTGTTCCGCTTGTGTCGCCATGAGAGCCTCCTACTTTATGCCCATCTGCTCGGTGATGTACAGGTCCTGATACTTGTTGATTGCCTTGATGAGTTCGGGAGTGACCTCAGGATCGACGGCTGAGCGGAACTCTATCCACTTGGAGAACGCCATGAACACTTCAATGGCATCCACCACGTTCGCCTTCTTGTCGAGCTTCTCGATGACCGCCGAGAGCTTTGCCAGTTTATCGCCGAGCCCGGCGATGAGCGTTGCGTCGTTGGAGGCGTTCACCTGGGTGATGAGCGTGTCGATGGTGAGCAGGAGTTTGTTCACTAACTCGGGGCGTGTTACGCTCTTTGCCGCCCTGGCCTCCTTCCACCCATCGGCGTTGCACCACTTGGATATGGTGACGCGGGAGACATCCACCTTCTCGGCGATCTCCGTCTGCTCCATGCCGGCGAGGTACAGTGACCTGGCCAGCGACTTTTTCTTCTCTGTATCTGCTTTCGTCATACGCATGAATGAATAATTACTCGGGCAAATTTGCGTCAGAAACGTGTGTGGGCAAAAAAAGTGTGTAACGGTTTCATAGAAGTGTGCAACCGTTGCACACTTTTTTCGTGAGGTGCGGACGATGGGCTAATATTGCATCGCAGTCGGGCGAAACCCTCCCGGCTGAATGGATAAACAACAATTGAAAAGCGATGAGCAAGAGAGTACGAATTTCAAACGACAGCCTGAACAGCTACGGCACGCGCGTGCTGACCTCGGGTATGGACGTGGCGCAGTACTGCCGTAACCCGGTGCTGCTCTACCAGCACGAGCGCGGCACCGTTATAGGTTATGTGAAGGACTTGAAGGTGGAGGACAACGAGGTGACTGGCGAGCTGATGTTCGACGAGGCCTCCGAACTCTCGAAACGCTGCAAGAAGCAGTACGAGTTCGGCAGTTTGAGGATGGTAAGCGCCGGCATCGACATCCTGGAGATGAGTGAGGAGAAGGAACTTCTGGTGCAGGGGCAGACCAGCCCGACCATCACGAAAAGCAAGCTCTTCGAGGTGAGCCTGGTGGACATCGGGGCGAACGATGACGCCATCGTGCTGCAGAAAGACGGGAGGCGTATCACGCTGGGCAAGGACGGGGAGTGCCCGTTGCCTGTACTGAATATCAACAAACCAAATCAACAGAAGGAAATGGAACAGAAAAAACTGGCCTTGCAGTTAGGCCTGCCGGAAACGGCGGATGAGTCAGCCATCGAGGCTGCCATCGAACAGTTGAAGACCTCCAAGGCGGAGAACGAGACCTTGAGGAAGGACAAGGATACCCTGACGCTTGCGAGTATCACCGCTGCGGTGGACACTGCTATCGGTGAGAAACGCATCGGGGCAGACAAGAAGGAGCAGTTCATCGAACTGGGCAAGAAGGTGGGCTTGGAAGAGCTGCAGAATATCTTCGCCGCCATGTCGCCGCAGGTGAAGTTGAGCCGTACCATTGTGCCGCAGGGCGGAACATTGGGAGGACAGGCAACCTACTCCAAGCTGAGCGAGGTGCCCTCTGAAAGGCTGATGGAAATCCGCCAGAAGCAACCGGACGAGTACAAGCGTCTGTACAAGGCGGAGTACGGTATCGATTGTGCCGATTACATGTAAAAGAATGTGAAACCCAAAAACAAAAAGACAATGAAAACGATTTTAACCATGTTTGCGGCTATCCTGTTCAATGCCTTGACAGGAGTCGTGTTCGGTGCGGCAGTGGGTGTGTCCCCGGTGGCAGGAGCTGTTGGGGCGAACGCCATTGCTGCCTTTGTCGGAGTGGCGTTCCCGCAGGGAGCCCTGCGTGCCGGTGTGCTGAAGGAAATCTGGACGGGAGAGATGGTGAAAGCCTTGCGCGCCGGGCTGGAGTCCTCTTGGCTGGACGGCATTCCCGACCAGTCGAGTATCGTAAACAACGATGTCATCCACCTGGTTGAAGTGGGCGTAGACCCCGACGTGTTGGTGAACAACACCACCTATCCTATCCCGTTGCAGGCTTTGGACGACAAGGACATCGCCATCAGCTTGGACAAGTTCCAAACGAAGGTCACGCCGATTACCGACGACGAACTGTATGCCATCAGCTATGACAAGATGAGCCGCGTGAAGGAGAGTCATGCTAACTCAATTAACGATTCCAAGTTTCAGAAAGCGGCGCATGCCCTTGCCCCGCAGAAGAATACGGCGAAGACTCCGGTCATCGCCACCACGGGAGATGATGACGGCACAGGCCGAAAGCGTATTACGAGGCAAGACATCATCTCCCTGAAGGAGAAGTTCGACAAGCTGCGCGTCCCGACGCAGGGACGTCGCCTGGTGCTCTGCAGCGACCATGTGAATGACCTTCTGATGGTTGACCAGAAGTTCGCCGACCAGTACTACAACTACACTACGGGCAAGATTGCTAATATGTATGGCTTTGCGGTGTACGAGTTCGCCAACAACCCGTACTACAGCACGGCGGGCGTGAAGTGTGCACTGAAGTCCACCACGGGTTATCAGGCCTCGTTCGCCTTCTACACCCCGAGAGTGTTCAAAGCTACCGGTTCGACGAAGATGTATTGGAGTGCGGCGGAAACCGACCCCGAGTACCAGCGCAACAAGGTGAATTTCCGCCACTACTTCATCTGCATGCCAAAGGTGGCTGATGCCATAGGGGCCATCTACAGTGCCGGCACCTCTACCGAGGGCAAGATTTCCGCAGACCCGACAACTGTGTCTATTCCCGCCGAGGGTGGAAGCCAGGAAGTAACGGTGTCGGCGAGTGGTGACTACACTGTGGGTGAAGCCCCTGCAGGCTTTGAGGTAGAGAAAACCGCCTCGGGTGTAAAAATTACCGCTGAAGAGAACGCTACGGGCAGCCCCAAGAGTGGCACGCTGACCCTAACCTTGGACAGTGATGGTTCGAAGACGGTAAAGGTGACCATCAGTCAGCCACAGAAAGGAGCGTAGGAGATGGGAACGTTGCGATACCTTGTTATCCACTGTACCGCTACCCCTTGCGGGCGTGAGGTCACCGGAGCGGAGATCCGCCGCTGGCACACCTCCCCCGTGAGCCAGGGGGGCCGAGGTTGGAAGCAGGTTGGCTATACTGACCTCTTCCACCTGAACGGTGGGGTGGAGCGGCTTGTGAATAACAATGAGGATGCATGTGTCGACCCGTGGGAGGTGACCAATGGTGTCAAAGGCTACAACTCGGTGAGCCGCCATGTGGTATATGTGGGCGGTGTTGCCAGGGACGGCAAGACTCCGGAGGACACCCGCACCTCGTGGCAGAAGAGGGCCATGGAGCGATATGTGAAGGACTTCCACCGTCGATTCCCCGATGTGAGAATCGTGGGGCACAACGAACTGGCGGCGAAAGCCTGTCCGAGTTTCGACGTGCAGGAGTGGCTGAAGTCGATAGGCATCCATCAATAGGAGGGGAGGGCGATATGGAGTTCAGCGAGATACTCAACCTCGTACTGGGCGGCGGTCTGCTGGCGGCTCTTGTCGGTATTGTCACGCTCCGTGCCACGGTGCGGAAGGCGGAAGCTGATGCTGATAAGGCCAAGGCGGAAGCCGAGGCGGTGCGGATTGACAACGCTGAGCACGCCACCCGGATACTGATAGAGAACATTGTGGAACCATTAAAAAAGGAACTGAGTGAAACCAGGGAAGAACTGCGTGAGACCAAGAAGGAGTTCGGCTCGACCAAGCGGGAGATGGCACGCTTCCGCAAGGCTGTGGAGAGTGCCAATGGCTGTAAGTTTCGTGTTGATTGCCCTGTGCTTTCAAAGCTGCGGGACTTGCCGAAAGGCGACCGTCACGCAGACGTCGGCAGAAATCCGGGTATCCGCGGACAGCCTCACGCGCGAGGTGAGGGTGCTGAAGACGGTGACAGTGCCGATGTCGGAGGCGGTGCTGAAGATACCGACGGACAGCCTCCGTAAGCTCCCCGAGGCGGCCGAGTACCGCGCCAAGAGCGGGCAGGCCAGTGCGGTGGTGAAACACCGGGGCGACACGATTATCGTGTACGCCACATGCGATAGCCTTCAGCGGCAGTGCGAACGTTACGAGCGGGAGACCGCCCTATACCGGGACCGCCTGGAGGCATTGCAGTCGGCCGTTGAAACGGAAAAGGTTCGGCATACGAACCCCTTCCGTACAGCCGTCATCGCCTTTATTGCCGGGTTGGCGTCCGGCATAGTATTGACAATCCTAAAAATGAGAAGAAGATGAACGAAAATTTCATGTTTGGAATTGGCGCCGTGAAGTACAAGGACTTCATCGTGGGCTATATTGAAAAAGGGTCGTGGGATATGGGTGGTAAAAAGCCTGAGGCCGCACGTATTGAGGCGGAGCAGGTGCCCGGTACCCCGGTGCTGGTCATCCCGCAGTCGAACGGCAGCATCGCCCCTACGTTCAACATCATCCAGTTGAATTACGAGAACCTGCACAAGCTACTCGGTGGCAGCCTGCACTACAAGGCTGAGGATGTGGAGAAGGAGAATCCCGTTGGCTGGACGTCACCTTCGGCTGCCCTCCTGATGTCGGGCCCGTGGGAAATCGACCTCGTGTCCGGACAGAGCATCCTGATGCCGAACGCCACACTGCTGTCGAACCTCGGCGGCAAGTTGACACTAACGGAGACCGCGAAGGTCGAATGCTCGCTCGAGGTGGCGATGCCGGAGGACGGCGGCGCCCCCTATGGGGTGTTCAACACTGACGAACTCCCGACGGAGTGGAAGACGGGTGGGTACAAACTTCCGGAAGCCTCCGAATAGTAAACATTGTGGAGGTAGCTTATGGAAGATAGCGTCATCAGACAGATTCAGCGGGAGGGGGCTGATGCCCTCCTGGATATCGGAGTCAGCGTCCCGCTGAAGGCGTTTCGCCTACCGTGGAGAAAGACTCCCGTCGAGCTGCGCGTGACGATGAAGCGGCCTTATATGTCCGGGCAGATTCTTTTTGCCCGGACATACCTTTCCATGGGAGTAACGAGTGAGCAGATGTGGAACTTCACCAAAGAGGAGGAGATGCGTTTTCTCGCTGACCACGGACACAAGTTGAGCCGTATGGTGGCCTACACAATCTGTAGGGGCTGGGTTCCCCGTCACTTGCTGGTAGGTGCGGTTTCGTGGTTTGTACGCAACTTCATGGAGCAGCGTTACCTATTGGGTGTGGTGCGTCGTTTTGTCAGCCTGATGGGCACAGACCCTTTTATACCTATTATCAAATCAGCAGAGCGGACGAATCCGATGATGCTGAGAGTGAGCCGAAAGAAGGAGGGGAGTTAAAGAGCCGTTACGAGGGTTCCCATAGCCCCTTCGGGTTTGTGTGGCAGATAGCCGACGCTACAGGGTGGAGCGTGGACTACATTCTGAACAGGGTGAACTACCAGACTCTGATCATGATGCTGAGCGATGCGCCCCGTTACGTGAGAGACAAGAGTTCCGGAACCGACCGCCGAGAGAAGAGTGCGGAGGAGGAAGCCCGGGAGATTGCAGGATTTTATCAAAGCAAGCTATAAGGATGGAACCGGTAAGAATAGAATTCCTGATGGTGGACAAGCTGTCGCAGCGGCTTGACAAGGCAGAAGAGAAGATCGACGAACTGAAGAAGAAAACTTCCTCGGCCAATGACGAGATGCGCAAACTCGACCGCAGCGGCCTGTCGTTGGAGGGCACTGTGAAGAAGCTCGCCGCTGCGTTCACCATCAAGGAACTCGTGGGAAACATCACCAAGGTGCGTGGTGAGTTCCAGCAGCTGGAGGTTGCGTTCCGTACGATGTTGGGCAGCGCGGAGAAGGCCGATGCCCTGCTTATGCAGCTGACTCGCACAGCTGCCACGACCCCGTTCGGGCTGGAGGATGTGGCTCAGGGAGCCAAGCAGCTCCTTGCCTATGGACTTGAGGCAGAGAAGGTGAACGAGACTCTCGTGCGTCTCGGTGACATTGCAGCGGGTCTTAGCATCCCCTTGGGCGACCTTGTGTACCTTTACGGCACCACGATGGCGCAGGGACGGCTTTTTACACAGGACCTGAACCAGTTTACCGGTCGGGGTATCCCGATGATAAGCGAACTCGCCAAGCAGTTCGGTGTGGCCGAGAACCGAGTGAAGGAGTTGGTGGAAGCTGGCAAGGTGGGTTTTCCTGAGGTGCAGGCCGTCATTGAGAGCTTGACCGACGAGGGCGGCAAGTTCGGCGGGTTGATGGAGGAACAGAGCAAGACCATAACCGGGCAGATCAGCAACATTGAGGATGCCATTACGATGATGTTCAATGAAATTGGGCAGCAGAGCGAGGGTATCATCAACACTACGCTCAGTGGCGTATCGTATATGGTGGAGCACTACGAGCGTTTTGGGCGCATTCTGCTCGGCCTTGTGGGTACCTACGGGGTGTACCGTACTGCCATCATGGCCGTGGTTGCCATGAAGGGATGGGCCACAGCAGCGGAAGCCCTGCATTATCACTGGCTCGTCCTCGTGGAGCGGGCTCAGAAGTTACTCAACGCCACGATGCTTGCCAATCCATACGTGCTTGTTGCCACGTTGCTTGCCGGGGTGGCAGTGGCGCTCATATCAATGAAGACCGAGACCGAACGTCTGCAGGAAGCCGAGGAAGAGTATCAGAAGCAGAAGCAGAAGACCATCGAGGCGGAGGAGGAACACCTGCGCAAGATGAACGAGCTGTGCTCCATCGCCGGGGATGAGGCTGTGGCCACGGACGCCCGCCGTGAGGCTCTGAACCAATTGGAGCAGAAATACCCGGACATCTTCGCCAAGTACGACACAGAGTACGAGAAACTGAAGAACATCAAGCAGATCAAGGAAGAGATAGCCGAGTTGGAGGGCAAGAAGTCCATCTCCAATCCGGCGAATGAACTGGCTGAGGTGGAGAAGGATATAGCTGATCTGGAGGCCAAGAAAAAAACCGAGCGTTGGGAGGATGCCAACGGCAGCGGTACGAGGATGAGGAAGGTCGGGGGTCTCACCTCCGACGAGGAGGTTCGGCTGAAGAACCTGAGGAACAAGCGGGCCGAGTTGCAGGAAGCCGTGCGAAAGGACCAAGTGGATGCCTATTTCGCTGATTTAACTGGAATTAGCAACGAAGATTTGGAAGCTCAGATTCGGCAGCGTAAGACCCTACTTGCTCGGATGGAAATGCAGGGCGTCGAGAATGGCAAAATTACCTATGGCAACGAACTGCTTCGGGGTACATACAGCAGGGATGAACTGCAGTACCAGCTCAATAAACTGACCTCCGAACAGAACCGGCGTAACCTGCCTACGGACTCGAGTTCCGATTGGGCGGCCTCTGCCAAGAAGAAGTACGAGGAAGCCCTGAGGGCGTACAACGACTTCATTCAGAACACGACCAACACCCTTACGCAGGAGGACTTTGAGAAGAAAGCAAAGGAACTGAAAGATGCAGCCGATGCCGCCAAGAAAGAGTATGACCGTGTGAAGCCAGGGGAAGACAAGGATACAGAAGCCTCCCGGAAGCGGCGCGAGCGCCAGGAAAAAGAAGCCGAGCAGCAGCGGAAACTGTCCGAGAAGCTGGGGCAGGAGCTTACGAAGCTGCAGGAGGCGAACGACGAGGCCGACATCGAGGCTATGGAGGACGGGCTTCAGAAGAAGCTCCGCCAGATAGAGCATGAATATGAGGCCCGCAAGAACGAGATTGCCCAACAAGAGTCGGACTGGAAGCGAGACAACAGGAAGGCCAGCGGAAGCGGGGAGTTGTCGGAAGAGCAACAGTCTGCTCTGGATACTGCCACTGAACTCAACGAGGCCAAACGCCGCCGGAGTACTGCGGAAGCCTACAAAGCGGAGTTCGATGCCATGCGTGAACACCTGAAGCAGTACGGTACCTTCCAGCAACAGAAACTCGCCATTGCCGAGGAGTATGCCGAGAAAATCAGTAAAGCGCAGAGTGAGGGTGAAAAGCTATCTTTGAGCGTGGAGCGAGACAGTCGGCTTGCCGGGGTGGAGGCGCAAGAACTGCGGGCCTCTATCGACTGGGCTACGGTGTTCGGTGAGTTTGGTGGCATGTTCTCTGACATGGTAAAACCCGTATTGGAGGATGTGAAGAAATATATGCAGACCGACGAGTTCCGGAATGCCGACCAAGATAGCCAGCAGGCACTCGTGGAAGCCTATCGCCAGATGATGGAGGTGACGGGGGATGTGGGCAAGACCAGCTTCAAGAAACTGGGAGCCGATGTCACTGCCTACCAGAAGGCTTTACAGGCACTCAGGGAGGCGCAGGAGGAGTACGGTACTGTCTATGCTGAGCTGACTGCGGCGCAACAAGAGTATGCCCGTGCACAGGCTGAAGGCACCGATGCCGAGAAGGAGGCGGCTGCGCAAACCTTGGAGATTGCGCAGGAGAATGCCGCAGCCGCCCAAGAGAATATCTCCACCTTGCAAGAAGCGGCGGACACCGCCGGGCAAACCCTCCGAAACTCTGCGACGAGTTTGAAGTCCAGTATGGATAATGTGAAGAACGGACTTCAGCAGATAGCCTCCGGAAGTATCAGCGGAGCTTACGAAGGACTTATTTCCCTCGGTAAAGGGGCGAAATCACTTGAGGGGAAGTTGGGAGATGCTTTCGGTAAGATGGCAGACAAGCTGGAGAACGTGCCCATCATCGGCTGGATTGTCTCTATTATTGATATTTTCAAGGACGGATTGAGCGTGGTCGTCGGCGGATTACTTGATGCTGTGTTTAACGCTGTAAGTGGCATCATCGACGACGTTCTGTCCGGTGATTTGTTCAAGACCATCGGTGAGAGCCTACTGAAAGGAGTGGGCAAAATCTTTGATGCGTTGACCTTCGGTGGCTTCTCCAGCTGGTTTGGTAGCGGGGACAGTGACAAGACCTTGGAGGAGGACATCGAGTACCTGACAGCCTCAAACGAGGACCTGAAGCAGAGCATCGACAACCTCGCCGAGAAGATGGAAGACGTGGCGCTACAAGATGCCTCCGGGGTGTATGAAGACCAGAAGCGCAAATTGGAGCAGTCGATGGCCAACACACAGGAGATGATGCGCCGTTCTGCTGCGGCTTACAGCAACGGCTTCCTCGGCATAGGCGGGTCGCACTCATCTAACAAGAAAATCAATGATGCGATGAGTGATGCGGACTGGGATCGCATCAGTGCGATTGTGGGCCGTCGTATTGGCAGCGCCAGCGACTTCTGGGGGCTGAGTAGCGAGGAGATGGCGAAGGTGGCGGATGAGGCTACCGACCTGTACTCGAAAATCAAGAGCCATGCCGATGACGGCTACAAGAACGCCGCACAGTACATGGACGAGTATATTAGCTACTATAAGCAGTTGGAGGAGCTGCAGGAGGCGTACTACGAGAAGCTGACTGGTGTGCCGTTCGACAGCCTGCGTGACAGTTTCAAGAACACGCTCCTGGATATGAGTTCCGATGCGGAGACCTTTGCCGAGGACCTGAATAAGACCATGCTCGACGCCGTGATAGAAGGTATGATGAGCGGGGAGTACACTGAGCGCCTACGCGAGTGGTACAAGGCTTTCGCCGAGGCAATGAAGGACGGCACTATGACCGATAAGGAGGCGGAAGCCCTGCGTGCGGGGTACAACAGCATCGTGGAGGATGCCCTGGAGGAGCGGAACGCTCTCCTGGAAACCTTGGACATCGACCCGACGGAAGGCACGGAACAGAGTGCGAAGGCGGGCGGGTTCACCACAATGACGCAAGACCAGGGCACGAAGCTCGAGGGTATGTTCACGAGTGGGCTGCAGCACTGGAGTAGTATGGACGAAAAGATGGAGAGTGTGGTGGACAAGATGAACACCGCCGAAGGGCATCTTGCTCGCATTGAGGAGAACACCAAGGCGAGCGCATCGCACCTCAGCGAAATCAAAGAAGAGATACGGAAAATCATACGTGACGGACTTAAATGCAAATGACATGGACAAGATATTGGCTGGACTGGTATTGGTGAACGGCACGGATATCTGGCAGGCATACGGCGTGTTTCTCGTGGAGGACACTCCCCAGGGCATGGACAATCTGACGGCTATCCTCACGCCGAGCAAAACCAAGGCAGACACGGCGGTGAATATCCGGGAGGATAACGGCGAGAAATACTCCGCTGTGCTCACCCCGAGGAACGAGGCGAGGGACGTGACACTCCACTTCGCCCTGTACAGTAAGAGCCGTGAGGGGTGGCTGAAGAGCTACTTTGCGTTCATAAACTTCCTGAAGAAGGGGGAGGACGGGTGGCTCAACCTCTCGTTCCCGCAGCTCGACTTGACGCTGCGGGTGAAATACTCAGACAGCCCAAAGTTTAAGCCGCTGACCTACTTGTGGAAGGAGGGTGTGCATGCCGGAAAGTTCAAGGTAAAGTTTCGGGAGCCGGTTCCGGTGATATGAACGAATTATAACGCTATTAGAACAGCATTCAAATGATAATCCTATACGACAGCACGGGAGGTAGGAAAGTGGAGGTCGCTCCTGGCGACAGCAGCACGCAGGTGAAGGAGGTGCAGGGCGACAACATACTGACGCTCTCCTTCACGCATTACGCCCATATCCCGCTCGACGTGAACGACTACACGGACTATAGGGGCGAACGCTACTGGTTGACGGAGCGTTACACCCCGAAGCAGAAGAGCGAAGGACAGTGGGAGTACGACCTGAAACTCTACGGCATCGAGAGCCTGATTAAAAGGTTCCTTGTTCTGGAGACTACGGACGGGAACGCCGAGCCTGAGTTCACGCTGACCGCCACCCCGAGGGAGCATGTGGCGATGGTTGTCAGGTGCATCAATGACGGTATGGCCCACACCACCGACTGGAAGGTCGGACAGGTGGATGGCACGGAGCTCATCGTCATTGACTACGAGGGGAAATACTGCGACGAAGCCCTGAAGGAGATCGCCGAGAAAGCGGGCGGTGGAGCCGAATGGTGGGTAGAAGGGCAGACCGTAAACGTGTGCCGTTGCGAACATGGCGAAGAAATTGCCTTGGGATACGGCAAGGGACTCACGGAGCTTGAACGGGATACTGGCAACACGGCGAAGTTCTACACCCGTCTGTTCCCGATTGGCAGCACCCGGAACATCGATCCCGAGCGGTACGGGCATCGCCGCCTGATGCTCCCTGGCGGAAAGCAGTATGTGGAGACCCGCACGGCGGAGTACGGCATCTACGACCACTACGAGAAGGAGGCCTTCAGCGACATCTATCCCCGCCGTACAGGCACGGTGAGCAGCGTGCGCAGTGAGAACACCAAAGACAAGGACGGTAACGCCTTCACTATATACTACTTCAAGGACACGGCGCTCGACTTCGACCCGAACAGCTACGAGCTGCCCGGGGAGACCAAGCGGGTGTCGTTCCAGGATGGTGACCTTGCCGGCATGGGGCAGGGCGACGACCACTTCTTCGAAGTGAACTACGACAGCAAGAACAAGGAGTTCGAGATCATCACGATATGGCCGTATGATGATGACACGCAGGTGCCGGGCGGCAAGGTCGTACCGAAGGTGGGCGACCACTATATCCTATGGAACATTCGCATGCCGGACGAGTACTACCCGGCAGCTGAGGCGGAACTTGCCGAGGCTGTGGAGAAATACAATGAGGAGCACTGGCGGGACATCTCCGTGTACAAGGCTCCCACCGACCACGTGTGGGTGGAGGAACATGAGGCCGACCTGTATGTCGGACGGCGTGTGCGGTTGGAGAGCGAAAAGTACTTCCCGGAGACGGGCTACCGCCAGAGCCGCATCACGAAGATCACCCGCAAGGTGAACCTGCCCGGACAGATGGACCTTGAGATTAGCGACGCCCTGCAGAGCGGGGCTCTGGAGCGGGTGAACGACAGCATCGGCGAGCTCAAGAACTACACGAAGAGCCGGACTGAAGGGACTGCCTTGCCCGACATCATCCGGAGTTGGGACGAGACCCTGCCCACGGACAATAACCTCTTCTCCGCACGGCGAAGCCAGAAAGAGTTCCTGAACAAGCACAGGGCAGACACCGCCACGCAGCCCATCGGGTTTCTTCGTGGTGTGACCTTCGGGGAAGGGGGTTGCGGCGTGGATGGGCTGGGTAATGCCGAGTTGCTTACCCTCGTTATCCGGGAACTGCTCCGCTCCGCCAAGTTTGTGGACGGCATGACCGGGGAAGGATGGCAGGTGTGGATGGACCAACTGACGGGGCTGACGAACCTGACCATCGACAAGGTTACCGTCCGGCAGTCGCTGGTGGCGTTGGAACTGCTCATCGAGAAGGTGCGGAGCGTGGGCGGGCAGCTCATCGTCTCCGCCGCAAGCGGCAAGATACGGGACGTCATCCAGCAGGGCGACAGCTACCGTATCTTCTTTGAGCAGGAATGCACCTTTGCCGCCCACGACCTGATGCGCTGTGCCACCTTCTCTGGTGGCAGACAGAAAGCCTACTGGGTGGAGGTCGCACAGGCAGACGCTACGGGCGTGACTATCCCCGTGAGCGAGTTCAACGGTGTCGTCCCGGAACCCGGTGACGACTGCGTGCTGATGGGCAACACCCAGGACAGGCTGCGCCGCAACCTCATATCTATTTCTGCCACCGGGGATGGGCAACCGAGGGTCGATGTGTTGGACGGCGTGCATGATAAGAACTTCGAGGGATGTCTGCGTTGCCGCTTCGGCTGTCTGGACGGCATCAAGGATAGCTACTTCCCGGCGGACAAGCAGCCGAAGGGGTACGGTCTCTATGGCGACAACGTGTTCCTGCACGGCACTTTTGTACTGATGACGGGTGAGGATATCCTGACCCGTTTCGAGATTACCGATGGCAAGATATTCGCGGCGGTGGATGGGCTTCGCCAGGAACTGCGCGAGGAGCAGAGCTACTTCGATAACACCTCCTTCGCCGAGGGCAGAGAGAAGTGGAACACTGGCACGAACGCCACTTTCCTGACTTTCGGCGGCAAATGGATTTGGGTGAACAGTTCCGTGTTCTCCTCCAGACCAGAAGGCTATGCTGAGATACGCCATGACGGTACGAACCCCTATGCCTATATCCGTGGTGGGTACATCATGCAGAAGTTGGAAGACTTCCGCCTCGTGCCGGAATATCGGCAGACCAACAGCGAGGGACTGCGCGTTCCCGGAGTGGTGTACCTCTCGTTTATGTACCGAGTGGAGAAGGCGGGGACGTTGCGCATCGAGTTTGTGAATTCGGACAAGAGCGGCTTCGAGAACTTCAACATGTTCTACCACGAGGAAGAGCTGGAAGCCACGAACGGCTGGAAACTGTTCAACCTCGACGGGTTGTGGAACGGTACAGGGGACTTCAAGCTCTCGTTCACGGGCATCATCTATATCTCACTGTTGGTGTTCTCGACTAACAAGGCGGATGCGCTTACCTACAAGTACCGGACACTCTTCGAGCAGAGTGAGCGTTTAGTGAAAATCTCAGCGGCGGTGTTCGACCGGGACGAGAATATGTTGCAGGAGACAGGGCTTGTGGTCAAGCCAGAGGGAGCTGGCTTATACGCCCAGGATGCCAACGGTAAGGTCGCCCTTATTGGTGTGAGCGTGGAGGAAGAGGATGAATACGGAAATACCCGGAGTAAAATAAAACTGACGGCGGAAGATATAATTCTCGAGGGGGCGATTACTGCTAATGGCAATTTCAAAATATTGGAGGATGGCAGTATAGAGACGCATAAAGCTACTATTCTGAATTCAGAACTAACGAATGTGCGAATAAACGGAGCTATCAGAACCCCTTTCCGTGACGGTTATTATTCTTTGTCAGACGATGGAGGAACATCTTTATCCACTCTCGGATTGCAGAACAATAACAATGTGGTAATTCCTGAAACGAACACAAGTTGGATTACTGCAATCGTCATTCCATTTACCCCAGAGTATAATGGGTTCAGAGCTGTTCTGATGAATGACGACTGGGGAAGCGGTAAGGCTGTCGGGGTGTTGCAACATACGGCTCCAGATGGCAAATATTATTTCGAAGACGGTGTGCAGAAAACAACACTTTCCATTCCTCCCCACAGCGGAGTTGAAATGATTGGATTCGGGGAGGGGAACGATTTTAAGGGGTGGATGATTGTGAATAGGATATATCGGAAAGATAATCATAATGGATACTCCCTGCGTTTGATGTTTCATGGTATTGTCCGGGACAACAAGATGGTAAAACTCAAAAAATACAACGACGAGGATATATCATTTTCGAGAATAAGTGAAGGTCGATATAGAATAACGTTTGGGGTTCCATTCTCTGATGCAAATAACTATGCCGTTTTCCTTACAGGATATGCCGCAGGTGTTGGTAGGTATGCTTCTGTAATGGAACAGACAACAAACTATTTTGATGTTTATACGGGAGATGATTCTTCCCCGAATGACGGGGGATTTCAGTTTCTTATAATCAATACTTCGGGAATGTATATATAATAGGGTGTTATGGTAAAATTGAATTTCAAATCATTTCCTGTTTACACGGGGGTAAGTAAAAGAACCCAAAGGGAGATTGATATTCGTGAGGCTTTTGCCGATTTGATTTATACGAGCGTGAATGGTATCCGTTCTCATGCCCTTGCATTGAAAATTTACCAGAGTGAAGGCGAGACGGAGTTCACGACCGAAGAGCTAATGTTAATCAGACGTGTTGTAGAAGCAAAATGCCTTCCCGGTGTGATAGACGGATTGGACGATATGTTGAACAAGAACTTGAAAACCGATAAGGAGTAATGAGTATGGCAGAAGAAATGACAACGGAACAGCTCGTGCAGGAGGTTCTTGCGCGGGTACAGGAGTCGTCGAGCAGCATCGAGGACCTGGAAAGCGTGACCTCGCTCGATGGCGTGAAATCGCTCCCGGCACAACGGGGCGATGAGTTGGTGAACGTGCCCCTGGACATCTTCCAGAAGCCGGCCAAGGACGCGGCGGCTTTGGCCAATGCTGCAGCCAATCGTGCGGACGAAGCCGTCAAGGAACTCGGAGATGCGGGAAACAGGGCGAACGAAGCTGCAAGCAAAGCCGAAACGGCCACAGAGGAAGCCAATACGGCGGCCGAGGCGGCTCAGAATGCCGCCCAACTGGTGGAAGACACCTCCGGTGCGGCACTCCGCGGAGCTACCGCGCGGTTCTCGCGCATGGTGGACACCGCCACGATAACTGAAGAAAGCACCTCTCAGACAGGTGGAGAGGTCGTGTATGTACGCTCCTTGTGCCGTTTCGCCTATTTCGCGGGCGGGACTTATTATGGCAACTGGAATGTGCAAGACGTATCTCCTGCCGACCTGTTCATGAACGCAACGCGCACGGAACTGCTTAAGGACAAGGCGTACCTGTGCGGGGATGCACTGTATGTCTGGGACGGCGCGAAAGGTTCGCTGGTGAAGAGCAGTGGCGGAGGCAGCGGGAGTGGTTTCTACAACGTGACCCTGCGTCACCCCCTTGGGAGCGGCTACTACACCAAGGATACCGCCGTGGCTGTGATGTCCTCCGCGGAGATTGAGGATGCCGACAAACCTGGTACGATCATCACCTTCGAGGCGGCAGCTGGGCGATGGGAGGACTATCGCTACGAGGGCACGGGTACGGACAGCTGGACGGAACCCGCGGCATGGAAGCGCTTTGGCGGCGGGGACGCCATCAAGACCATCCATGTGACGAAAGGCACGACGAGCGATACCCTGAATGCCGACGAGCAGGGCGGAGTCTCGCTTGACATCCCGGTGGTGGAGGTGGACCAGAACGTGAACGAGAACTCCACGAACCCCGTCAGCGGCAAGGGTGTCGCTGCGGAGCTGAAGAAGTTCGGCGGCAGCTACGGTGCGGCCCTGCAGCTGAACGAAATCGGGGAGGGCGACGATAAGGCCTACTCATTGAGCCTGCTGAACGAGCAGGGCGAGGTCATCAGTACCAGCGACCAGTTCACGGGCGGCGGTGGAGGCTCAGTCTCCACCACGAAGATCGTGCTGACCCGCCTGACCGCCAACAAGACCGTGAAGAAGGGTGACGAGGTGAAGCTGTCGTACAAATACGACCAGGTAGACACCACGACCGGCGAGAGCACCGGCAACCCTGCGCATGTCACGGTGACCATCACGCAGGGCGCGAACAGCAGCACGTTGACTTCCATCGCTTCGGCCGGCAGTACGAACACCGTCGATGTGACCCCGTACATGGGCATCGGCACGAACACCGTTCGCCTGCGTGTCGAGGTAGGCGAGGGGGCAGAGATGCAGGTGAGCCAGGCGACCTGGAGCATCAATGTCGTGCAGCTGGTGCTTACCAGCTCCTTCAACATCGCCACGGCGGTAAACAGGGGACAGGTGGTAAGCATACCTTATGCCCTTACGGGAGCCGGTAACAAGACTCTGCGTTGCTACGTGGACGGAGTGGACACGGAAGACCGCACCATCACCGCCTCGACGGCCAACGGCTCGCTCAGTGTGGCCACCTCCGGCATGGCGCACGGTACGCACGGCGTGCAGATCGTCGTCGAGCTGGAGCTTCCGGACGGCACGACCATCAAGAGCAACAGCATCTACTTCGGCATTGGGGTTCGGGAAACGGGCAACAGCACCCCGGTCTTCTCCACCCGTTTCGACTATGCCGACGGGGCGGTCATCGGCGCTGGCGATACTCCGTATATCCAGACCAGGCAGTTCGACAGCTACAAGGTCACCTATGCCGCCTACAATCCGCTGGAGACCCCCACGAAAGTGGACGTGACGGTCGGCGGACGACTCGCCGCCTCGTCGATGGTGGCGTTCGGGACGCAGATTCTGAACCTCCGTGCGGAGAACTACGGGGAGGAATCCTGCTCGCTGACTTGTGGTACGGCGGTCTATCCATTCCGACTCGTTGCAGAGAAGAGCGACCTTGACATCAGCGAACCAGCAGACGGACTGAAGCTGAAACTCTCGGCCCAGGGCAGGAGCAACAGCGACGTGAACCGCGACGAATGGAGTTATAACGGAATAAGAACAACGTTCGATAACTTCAAGTGGGGCGGGGACGGCTGGATGGACAACGCCCTCCGCCTCCGGGACCAGGCACGTGCCACCGTGGACTACCGCCCCCTGCAGCAGCCCGATCAGAACGTCTCCAACGCCTTCGCCTTTGTGGTTAAGTATAGGGTGACAGAGGTCGTGGACGATGATGCCGAGGTCATTCGATGCGTGGATGCTGACGGCACGGGCTTTGTTATCACGGCGCAGGAGGCGAGGTTAACGACCCGGGGTCACAGCACGCTGTCGATGAAGATGGCGGCTGGCGAGACCTACGAGGTCGCCTTCGTGTCGCATCCCCAGAGCACGGACGGCTCGTCGGACTACGAGAAACTGAACACGGAGATGGTGTACCTGTATATTAACGGCATCATGTCTGGGTCGGTGCAGCGCGGTACCGCCGACAGCGTGTACCAAAATGCCCCGGCTCGGATAGAGCTGGGTGCTGAGGGAGCCACGACCGACGTGTACCTGCTCCGCGCCTGGGATACCTACCTGAGTGATGCGCAGGTTCTGGACTGCTACATGCTCGACCAGGACACGGCCGACGCCATGCTGGAACTGTACGAGAGTAACCGGGTGATAGATGAGAATGGCAACGTGACGGTGGACTGCGTTCCGGAAGGAATGCGTTACCTAATTATCACGGGACGGGAGGACAACGGCGTTCCAACGGTGCTGCAGGCGGCGGTGAACAACGATAAGGACCCAAAGTACGACGTGGACGAGATGCTTTGTGTGGTCAAGGGGCGGCCGGAACTGAACTTCCGGCTCGTAGGTGGCTGTATCCGCCTGCAGGGCACCAGCTCGCTCGCGTACCCGATAAAGAACTATCGCATCTACCTGAAGAACGCCTCCAAGGTGGCGGGCGAGCTGTATCTTGGCTGTAACGAACAGGGTGTGGGCGGTGAGCTCCAGAGCACGGTGAAATACTCCTTCCGCCAGGCCTCGGGACAGCGGAAAGCCGCCGCCCCGGTGGACTGCTTCTGCCTGAAGGCAGACTATGCCGAGTCGTCCAGCTCCCACAACACGGGTATGGCGAAACTCGTGCAGAACGTGCTGACGGAGGCCGGGGAACTCACCCCGGCGCAGAAGCACTGCGCAGAGAGCTACGCATACGATGTGCGCACCACCATAGACGGCGAGCCCTGCTACCTGTTCTACCGTGGCACTTTGGAGGAGACCCCGCAGTTCCTGGGCAAGTTCAACTTCAACAATGACAAGTCGACGGAGTCAGTGTTCGGCTTCCTGGATATTCCCGGCTACCATGACCAAGCATGGATGACGGAGAAGTTCGACGGGGAGAACCCGACGGAGTGCTGGGAATTCCTGAACAATGACTACCCGATGGGCATGTTTCTCGACGATGACTTCGACACGAAGGGCGACGATGGAAGCCCGAACTGGCTGAAGGTGTTCGAGGCACGGTTCCCGGATGATGATGACATCAATGCGGAGTATGAGGCGGGGACGAGGAAACCCAAATACCTCGAACCCCTGGTAAAGTGGGTGAAGAGTACGAAGGACGACGGGGCGAAGTTCAGAGCTGAGCTGGCGGACTGGTTCGACGTTGACTACCTATGCGACTACTACATGTTCACCGAGATTATGGGTTGCGTGGACCAGCGTGTGAAGAACATGATGATGGGCTTTTGGTACGACCCAGACAGGGACAAGGTGCTCGCCTATATGATCTTCTACGACTGTGACACCATCCTCGGTGTCAGGAACGACGGCCGTCTGAAATATGGCTGGGACATTGACGAGGAGACAACTGACCCGGAGCTGAGCACGGACGGGAAAATTGTGTACGCCTATGCAGGGCATGACAGCGTGTTGTGGAAGAACCTGAGGGAGCAGTTCCCCGATGAGCTGCAGGCAGCCTACCGCCGTATCAGGGAACGGATGACCAACAGCACCGTCTTCAACATGTTCGATACGGAGCAAAGCGCAAAATTCTGCGAGCGCATCTACAACCTCGACGCACAGAACAAATATGTGGAGCCGAAGACCCTCGGAGTGGAGGTGAACCGAGACGGGGAGGTGAGCAAGGTGAAGTACTCCTACCTGGAAGCCATGCAGGGCAGCCGTAAGGCACACCGGCACTGGTGGGTTACCAATCGCATGGGACTTCTGGACGCGAGGTACAGCACGGGTCAATACACGGGCACAGATATCAGTTTCAAGGGCAACTCGGCCGCTGGTGCGACGGTGAAAGCTACTCCGGCGCGGGACTTCTATTTCGAATTCCGTAGAGAGGGTACGACGATGGCGCACGATGCCGTAACGAAGGACGAGGAGTGGAGCTACACCTATGACCAGATGGCAAATATCGGCACTATCTTCCATTTGTACGGCGGGGCGTGGATGAAGAAGCTCAATCTTAGCGGCTGGGGCGGCTTCACGGACATGAGCCTGCCAACCCTTCCCGTGCTTGAGGAATTGGTGCTGGGGAGCAGGGAGAACACCTACGCCCTGACCGAACTTGTCCTCGGTACGAAACTTCCAATGATGCGTCGGCTGGAGGTCGTGAACTATGTCAACCTCCCGACGCTCGATGTGTCTGGCTGTAATCGTCTGGAGGAGGTGGACGCTTCTGGTTGCTTGAAACTGGCGACTATCACCTTTGCCGAGGGTGCCACGCTGAACAAATTACACCTGCCAGAGAACTATCAGACGCTTACTCTGCGGTCCATGCGTTATCTGGATTGGGAAAACATCGTCTTCGATGGGAAGAAGAACTTGACGGGCCTATGGGTGGAGAATTGTGCCCTTATCGACGGCAAGCAGGCGTTTGATGAATTGTTTAACCTGAAAGGGGCCCTGAAGTATGTTCGTATCACAGGTATTGACATGGAAGGGGACGGCAGTGATTTGAAGGCATGGTACGATGCTGGACTGGGTGGCTTCGATGCGCAGGGCAATCCTGTGAACGGGCGCTGCAAGCTTATCGGCACCTACAGTCTGACCAAGTATCTGGAAGAGGAAACCTACGCGAAATATGTTGCGTACTTTGATGAACTGAACATCCGGCAGCCGGAGTACACGATGCTTGAGTTCGATGATACGGTATCGGATGATGCCAATATCAGCAACCTCGACAACAAGACCGGGTACAAGTACGGCAATGACTACGAGATGAGCGCGCACGTGTCGGCCATCTTCCGCCAGCGCCAGCGCGTACTTGCCAAAGTTACGAAATTGCCCACCAAGCGTCAAGTGAATATGGCGGGACAGGATGTGGAGGTGAACAATCCGGACGGGGAGATGACCTGCTACCCACTACATGATGCCAACTCGAACTACTACGCCGACGCTCAGGACATCAGCTCCTGCAGCGTTGCCAAGCTGAACGGCCAGGAGGGCGACTTGATGATGTATGAGCCGTTCTTCTGGAGCAAGGGGGTGAACGACTACCTTGGAGGAAAGCATTACAGTTGTTACAGTTCCAATCCTAAAGACCGCATGCCTTCAATCCCGGAGGCTACGGTACTGACGCTCGAAGACCTCAAGGGTACGCTTGGTGGTTACCAGAAAGGGAAGAAGATTATGAGCGGTAAGACGTCGCTCGAAACATCATACAGCACAGATAGCAACTACTCCGTCTGCATGATCTCCGTTGAGGGCTACAAGCGTGTGCGTTTCCCAAGTGTTCCAGGTACCAACCTTGTAGGTTCTATTTTCACGGACGAAGAGGGGCATATCCTCGGAACTGTTGTCGTATCGACCCTGGGCAGCCGCTTCGAACCCGGTATGTACCTTATTGCTGATGTTCCGCAGGGGGCGACACGGTTATATTTCTCTATCCTAAACACCGCGGAGTTCGACAAGGTGGTGCTGTCGAACAGCGACCGTATTGAGGACATGGAGCCGGATTGGGTGCCCAACGATGAACACCTGTGTGCCGTAGTGGGTAGCAGTGTCGTTGGTAGTAAACTTCGAGCTTGTATCACCGGGAACAGTACGGTGGCAAGTATGACGTGGAGCGACTTCCACTACTACAGCCAGCAGCGTGGCATGCAGCAGATCGATGCGCTGATGCACTCCCGCATCGCCAACCTTTTTTATGCCCGTTACGGGCGAAGGGACAGCCAGGAGCAGTGTGGGGCAGGCTATCACAGCAGCGCTCGAGTTACAGGTGGCACGATGGGCTACGGTATGCAGGACACCATCGGTTTCGAGGAAGCCCATTCCATCGACCCTAATGTAACGAATTCGCTCATCGACGGGCTTGTCCACCAGTACGCTTGGTATCGCGGGCAGGACGAGTACGGCAAAGTGAAGGTTACGCAGGTGAATAACATCTGCTGTCTGGGCTATGAGGACATTTATGGTAACAAGTACGACATGATGGATGGTGTAGACCTGCCCAACGACAGCGGGAATGCCGGCAAGTGGCGTATTTGGATGCCTGACGGCACTACAAGAATGGTGAAAGGCATGACCAACAGTGGCTGGTATATCACGGCAGTGGCGCATGGCAAGTATATGGACATGGTTCCTGTCGGGAGTTTGAACGGTTCGTCCTCCACTTACTATGCCGACATGTACTACATAAGTACTGCAGCAAGCCGTGTGGTTTATCGTGGCCACAACTACGCGTACCCGTATGGCGGTGTGTCGTGCGCGAATGCGTATAGCGATGCCTCGAGTGCGAGCACGTATGTCGGGTCGCGGCTTGCCTTCCGCGGCAAAATCGTGATGGCGGAAAGCGTGGCTGCGTTCAAATCGCTCATCGAGAAAGCATAGGCGGGAGCGAAGCGACAAAGCGTAAAGCGAACGGCGTTTGAATGGTGTTCAAACGCCGTTTCACATTTCCGGCGTAAGCCGGTCGATTTTGGGAAATCAAGAGTAGGGTAGGGGTGCTCCCCAAGATACATTTCGTTTTACAGAAGCGAACGCTTCGTTCTGGAAAATCGCAACGCTTCGTTTTGCGGATTATATGTCAGCCGAGGTTCTCAAACAAAAATCAAAATTAGAAAACAAATGTGGAAAAAGCAAGGAGTTTTCCCTATTTTTTGCGCAGGAAGGCGTGGCTGCGGCGGTGAGGAGCAACTGCGGAGCGCAGGGAATGCGATGCCCTGCCGGAGGCTTCGTATCCGTCCTGAATGAGGTGTTATGAAGATGCGCTCTTATCGAATTTGTGTATTTATTATTGAACAACAACGTATTGTGTTTGTATGCCTGCCTTTGCTCGTTCCGGCTCCGAACCGCTCCGCTGCAGGCGGCGGCTCCGTGGCCCTGTTGCCGGCTCCTGCCCTCGGGGCGAACGTTCCGGAGCAGAAAACAGTTTTTTTGCGCATCTCTTGCGCACGGGCGTTTCAACCCTTTGGGGCCCTTTGCCGGCCATTTCGTGTCATAAAATGACCTGAAAACGGCACCTTGCTTAGGGATTGTAAGGGGCTCCGTCCTCCCTGCCGCCTGCACGGGGATGGGGCAGGGAGGCTCCGAAGCCCCTTTTCGGTCGCAATGAGCCGCTATTGCTCCGGGCTCGGGCCTGTGCGTTCGTGTTACGGGTTGTCGGAAGGGGAGTCTCAACACCGTCCGGCCGCCGGCCGCGAGGACCTGCCGGAGGGACGGGGTGCTTCCCGGCTTCCGAGTGCGTATCGGACAAACTGCTCCGTTTTTGAAAAGAGCATGCGGCCTCCCGCTTCAGCCTCCCGTTTCGGCCTGCCGCTTCCGCTTCGTCCTTCCGTCTTGCCCTGCCGCAAGGACCGGCCGCGTATTTCAGCTTCCGGCTCCTGTCACAGCAGGATATTGAAGAGATAGCCCGACACGACGGCCGTCAGGAAAATGACCAGTACAATCATGGCCACAAGCCGATTCTTGAAGATGCTTGCCAGCATGGTCATCTCGGGAATGGCCATTCCGGCTCCTCCGATAATCAGCGCGATGACCGCTCCGATGCTCATGCCCTTTCCCATCAGCGCCAGACCAATCGGTATGGCTGTTTCGGCACGGATGTAAAGAGGTATGCCCAATACGGCGGCAACCGGAATGGCAAACGGATTGTCCGGACCTGCTATCTTCATGACGAAATTCTGGGGCATGTACCCGTAGATGCCGGCACCCAACGCTACTCCAATCAGCAGGTATCCCATAATAGGACGTAGGCTCCCCCAAGCTCCGGCGAAGGCCGCTTTCACCTTGCCGCGGAACGGCAGCGAGCGCTTGTCGACCACCTCGCCGCCGGCGCAGCACGTTGCGGGTTTCAGACGGACGTTTTTCACATACCTTTGAGCCCCGAGTCGTTCCAGCAGGACCCCGAACAGTACGGAGCACGAAAAGGCAATCACGAAATAGGCCGCCATCGCCTTTATTCCGACCATCGCGCCGAGCATTCCGAGGATAATCGGATTGAGCAGGGGTGATGCAATCAAAAAGGAGATGGCCGAACCGAACGGAACCCCGGCATTCAGGAATCCGACGGTCATGGGAATGGTCGAGCAGGCGCAGAAGGGGGTCAGAGCCCCGAATCCCGCGGCGATGATGTTTCCGAAAATGCCGGCGCCCGAGAGTTTTTTGCGGATTTTCTCCTCCGGGACATACATCAGAATAGTCTCGACCAGCGCGCTGATTAACAGGAACAAAGCAATCAACTCGACGGTTATCAGCACAAAATACCGGAGCGTTTCAAGGAGTGTGTTCATGAAATTTCTCTTTTTGGATTTCGGACCGATAGAAGCGGGCAAACGCCGCGCGAATCTCGTCGCGGACGCGGCGGAATTCGGAATCGATGAACTCCGGGGAGCCTTCGGCATGCGAAGGGTCGTCGAAGCCCATGTGCAGGCGGCGGCCCACCTTGCCCGTAAATGCCGGGCAGCTCTCGTTTGCCCCGCCGCATACGGTGATTACGTAATCCCACTCCTGGTCGAGATAGACGTTGACATGGGTCGGGATGTGCGAGGCGATGTCGATGCCGGCCTCCCGCATCACCTCCACCGCACGGGCGTTCACCCGTGCGGCGGGTTGCGTCCCGCCCGAAAAGACCTCGAGCGACGAATCCATCGCCTGCAGAAATCCGTGAGCCATCTGGCTGCGGCAGCTGTTTCCCGTGCAAAGAATCAATATTCTCATGGCGGCGCTCCGGTTAAAAAAGGTTTCCGAAGAGGAATCCCGACAGCGTGGCCATGACGATGACGAGCGCCACGTAGACCACCGTCTTTTTCGTCCCCAGCACGCCGCGGATGACCAGCATGTTGGGCAGCGAGAGCGACGGCCCGGCCAGCAGCAGCGCCAGGGCCGGACCCTTGCCCATGCCCGAGGCCAGCAGCCCCTGGATGATGGGCACCTCGGTCAGCGTGGCGAAGTACATGAAGGCTCCGGTGAAGCTGGCGAAGAAGTTCGACAGCAGCGAGTTGCCTCCGACGGCCCATTCAATCCATCGGTTCGGGATGATGCCCGCGACGGACGTCTGGTCATGGGTCGAGCCGAGCAGGAATCCCGCCGTGACGACGCCCACGGCCAGCAGCGGCAGGATTTGTTTGGCAAAACCCCACGCCGAAAGGGCCCATTCGCGGTTCTCCGCATCGCGCTTGTCGAAAAGCAGAATCAGCGAGAGCGCGGCGATGGCCACAACCATCGGCACGAGCGGCACGAGCTTCGCGTCGCGGATGAACAGATTGGCCAGCACGACCGAGACGACGGTCGCCGCAGCGCCCAGCGCCACCCACCGCAGGCGGAGCCGCAGAATCTTCACCAGCGACCAGCACAGCACGAGCGACAGGGCGCCGGTGATGTACCACTTCCAGGCGAAGATGGCCGCCCACAGGCCGCGGTCCGAGGCGGCCGGTGCGCCCCAGTTGGCGAAGACGAGAATCAGCACCAGCGTGAAGAAGTGGAACGAGGTCTGCCACATCGGCCTCTTCTCGGGGGACGGTGTGATGTTCATCTGCTCCTCGCGCTTGGCCCGCTCCTCGCGGCGGAAGAGGAACGACATCAGCAGCCCGATGACTACCGAGAAGAGGATGGCGCCGAGGGTGCGGGCGATGCCCAGCTCGATGCCCAGAATCCGGGCCGTGAGGATGATGGAGAGGATGCTGATGGCCGGTCCCGAATAGAGGAAGGCGAAGGCCGGACCTAACCCTGCGCCGCGCTTGTAGATGCTCGTGAAGAGCGGCAGAATCGTGCAGGAGCAGATGGCGAGGATACCGCCCGAGATGGCCGCCACGCTGTACGACAGCCACTTCTTGGCATTGGCCCCGAAGTATTTGATGACGGAGCCCTGGCTGACGAAGACGGCAATCACGCCGGCGATGAAGAAGGCCGGCAGCAGGCAGAGGATGACATGCTCGCGGGCATACCACCGGGCCAGGTCGAGCGTCGCATCGATGGCCGTCATGAAGCGCTCGCTGCCGAGCGGCAGGAAAAAGACCGCCGCAAAAACAAGAATAATCCACGCAAGGATTTTCAACTCCCGTTTGGTTTCCATCGTGATGGCTTTTAGATACCCAACAGCTGTTTGATTTCGTGCTCCGTGGGGACATGCCCCTTGATTTTCACCTCACCGTCGACGACCACCGCCGGGGTGCTCATGACGTTGTAGCTCATGATTTCGGTGATATCCTCGATTTTGGTGAGCCGCACGTCGAGGTTGTTTTCGGAGATGACCTTCGTGAGGACCTGATACGTTGCCTTGCATTTCGCGCAGCACGGCCCCAGAATCTTGATTTCCCGGATTGCCCCGCTGGGCGTATCGAGTCGGACCTGGCTGAAGTCGTGTGCAGCCGGTTTTTCGACCTCTTCCACAATCAGGTTGTTGCCGCACGAGCACGAGCAGGATTTCGGTGAGAAAAGCGATGCCCAGAATCCCTTTTTCTTTTCGTTCTTGGTTTCCATATGCTTTATTTTTTAGGAATTTTAGAAATACATGATGACACAATAATAGATGCCGATTATTACAAACAGCCCTCCAACAATCCGGTTCAGCCACCTCTGCAGGGTCTGCATCCGTCCGTAGAACAGCCCGATGCGGCGGGCTCCGAATGCCAGAATCCAGGCGACGACCAGTACCGGCAGCGCCGTGGCTATGGCGAAGAGGACCGGCAGCAGGTATCCGGCCTCGGCCGAGGCCGATATCGGGATGAGCATCCCGAAGTAGAAGACGCCGCTCGTCGGGCAGAAGGCCAGCGCAAAGAGCACCCCGAGCAGCAGGGCTCCCCAGCCGCCCCGGCGGGCCAGCCGCTCGCCGTTGCCGCGGAATCCGAACGATGGGAGCCGCAGCCGGTCACCCGCCAGCATGAAGGCTCCGATGACGAGCAGCAGCGGACCCAGCACCCATTCGCCCCATTTGCCGATGGCCTTCTGGATGCCGAACATGCTCGAACCCTTCTTCAGAATCAGAATCAGCACGATGCCCAGCAGCGTATAGGAGAGCGTGCGCCCCAGCGTGTAGAGCAGGCCGTTGCGGAAGATTCGGCGGCGGTCGTCGATGTCTTTGCCGATGAATCCGATGGCGGCGATGTTCGTCGCCAGCGGACAGGGCGACAAGGCGGTGAGCAGCCCCAGCAGGAAGGCTGTCAGCGGAGGCGTCGTGCTGCTCTCCAGCAGCGTTTGCAACCACTCCATGACCCTCTATTTTTGCAGTTCGCGAATCCGGGCCGCCAGACCGGCCTTGAATGCCTCGGGGGCCTTACGGGCGCTGCCGAAGGCAAATTCGGTCATGTTCTTCGGGGTCTCCCGGCCCCCTTTCCTCCGGCAGACGAAGAGCGACGACCACGTCACCTCGTATTTATCGGCAAGGGCCTCGTTCTCCGGTTGCGAGATGTCAATTACCCGGAAGACGAGTGACCCGTTTTTCAGCTCGTCGGCAAACTGCTCTTCGAGCGTCTCCCGGGTCCGCTGCTCGATGGCCATGCAGGTCGCACAGCGCTTTTTGCCATGGAAATACAACACCTCAATGCGGTCTTTCGTGTTGTCCGCATCGTTGCTCTCCTGCGTTTTCGCGTTGCCGCCTCCGCAGGCGAGGAGCCCCAGAGACAGCGCCATCCATAAAAGAATTCTCTTCATGACTGTATTTGATTGATTGGTTTCCATGCTCCATCCGCCGCTCCGGCCAGCTTGCGCTCCGGGACAACCCTCTGCCTCGGCGTGCATCCGTTCATCCCGGCCGCAGACCCTTCGTCGGGGCCGGTTGCCCGCTGGGCCTCCTTGCCGCCGCCGGAGCGGAGCGCGCGTCTCATATTATATTCGTATTTCGTAAAACAACGAACATTAATCGCGAAAAAAAGAGCCGTTTCCGACGGCCCGCGGGTTGTGCCTATTCGCAGCAGGACTCCTTTTTGCAGACGGGCTGTCCCCAGAACGCGGCAAAGAGTCGGGAGGCAGTCTCCCAATTCTCCCGGTTGATGCAATAGCGTACTTTGGGTGTTTCGATTTCGCCCTGAATCAGCCCGGCCTCCTTCAGCTCCTTGAGGTGCTGGGAGACGGTTGCCTTCGAGATGGGCAGCACCTCGTGGATGTCTCCGAAGAAGCAGCACTCCTGCCGGGCCAGAAACTCGAGAATCGCAATGCGGGCGGGGTGGCCCATCGCCTTGGAAAACCGGGCAAGACGTTCCTGTTCAGCCGTATACTGCTTTTCTTTCATAACTCCTATTGTTTGTTGTTCGCAAAACTACAAACATGTTGGAAATAAAGCAAGAAAAAAGGGAGATTTTTTCAACGACTGCTCCGGCGGGAAATCTCAAGGAACATTGTTTTTTGTCCGCGTTGAATTCCGGGCTTCTCCGGGAATGCGGACAAAATGCGGATGCGGCAGGCAGCGGCTCATTTGCGTAATTGGGCTAAAGCAGATATATTTACAGCGTTTATAGTTTGCAACAAGGATGAAAAAGCGAATCTTCGCATGGGCCCTGCTGTTGCTCGGTTTCATGCAGGGCTATGCCCAAAACAGCCCGTCGGCAGATACGGGGCGTGCGCGTGTGGTGAGCCGGTTCGAGGGGGAAATCGGCGGAGGCCTCTCTTTCGGGGCCGACCGGCTGAATTTCGACAGGAGCAACCCGGGCGCCGCCTTTTATGCCGAGGCGCGGTACAACGTGCAGCTCCTTCCGCTGGATGTCGGCGTGCAGGTCGGGGGTACGATTTTCCACCGCGAGTCGGACCATGCCGGGCAGCTGAAGTTCAGGAGCTGGAACGTGATGGCTGTGGCGGATTACAACTTCCGGCGCCGGCGGAACGTCTCGTTCTTCGCGGGCGCAGGCGTGGGTTATGCCTTTCTGGATAATTCGGCGCCGGTTGTCTTTGACGACACGCAGTCCAACTGGGGCGGCTTCTCGACGGGAAGCAGGAGCGGCTCGCTCTGTTTCATGCCGCGTATCGGCGTGGAGCTGTTTCACCACCTTCGGGTGACGTTCGACTACAAGCTGCAGGAGCGGGCCAATCGCCATTTCGGCCTTTCGCTCGGAGTGGTGTTCGGCGGGGGACGCAGGTAATCATAACGACAGAGGCGACGAGGATGCCGGGACCATCCGGCATCTTCCCGGCTTCAATCGGACAGGCGGCGGCATGGGAGTGCCGCCGCTTTTTTGCATCCCGGCTGCCGGAGTATGCAGCGGACCCTGCGCGGATGGATGCAGGCGGTCTTCGCCGCCCATGGCGCCGGGGGAATAAAAAAACTCGTCGGATTGCTCCAACGAGTTGCTTTCAGTGCCCAGGACAAGACTCGAACTTGCACGAACGTAATTGTTCACTACCCCCTCAAAGTAGCGTGTCTACCAATTTCACCACCTGGGCGACACTGCCGAATTTCTCATTTCGGGTGTGCAAATATAGAGTTTATATTTGAATCCGCCAAATTTTCGGACGCTTTGTGTCGAAAAAATGATTTTTTTCTTCCCTCCGCCCTCCACCGGGGAAGCCGTGAGGTCGGTGGAAGACTGCCGCAGGGCGGTCTCGGACGGTTGTGGAGGCCGGAGGGAGGCTGGCTAAGGGGGGGGCCGCCGGGGAAGCCGTGAGGCCGGGGACGACTGCCGCCCGACAGGAGGTGCCCCATAATAAAAAAGGAACCGTCCGCCCCGATGCGGGGTGAACGGCTCCCGATGGCTCTGCGGGCCGGGCTGCCTCAGCGGACGAAATCCATCTCGCGGAAGAGGTAGTCGGCCCCGCCGATGCGGTCGATGACGAAGAGCACGTAGCGGATGTCCACCGCGATGTTGCGGCAGATTTCCGGGTCGAACTCGATGTCGCTCATCGTCGAGCGCCACGTGCGGTCGAAGTTGATGCCCACCAGCTCGCCGCGGCCGTTGATGACGGGCGAGCCCGAGTTGCCCCCCGTCGTGTGGTTCGTCGCCAGGAAGCAGACGGGCACCGTGCGCCGTCCGTCGAGCGTGATGCCCCAGCGGCCGTACTCCTTCGAGGCGTAGAGGTCGCGCAGTTGCTGCGGGATGTCGTAGTCGTAGATTTCGGGGTTGTCCTTGGCGATGATGCCGTCGAGGGTAGTCTGCGGCTTGTGGTACTCGCCGTCGGCATATTCGTATCCGGCCACCGAGCCGTAGGCCACGCGCAGCGTGAGGTTGGCGTCGGGGAAGAAGGCCCGTTGGGTGTCCCACTCGCGCAGCCCGCGGATGTAGCGGGTGTAGAGCTCGTTGAGGCGCTTGCTCGTGAGGTTGCGCAGCGAGCGCGTCCCTAGCAGCCAGACGATGTGGCTGCGCATGCGCTTGATGCCGGAGGCGAGCGCCTCGGCGTCGGCCGACTTCTCGCCGCTCCACACCTCCTCGAAGAGGTGGCGGGCATATGCCTCGGGGCTGTCCCACGTGTGGAGGCCGTCGAGGAACTCGGGAATCAGATAGGGTGCCGGGCAGCGGGCAGCATACTCCGCGGCGAGGAACTCGAAGAGGGCCTGCTCGGTGGCGCGGCGCCGCTCGAAGCAGCTCTCGGCACGCTCCTCCTCGTCGTAGGAGGTGGGCAGCGCGGCGAGCGTCTCCGAGATGAGCTCGTAGGCGAAGTAGGCGTCGGCGATGCGGGCATATTCGGCCTTGAGCTCCGCCACCACCGTGCGGTACTCCTCGCGGTCGGCGGCCCAGGCGGCAAAGCGCTCCTCGTAGTCGCGCTTCTTGGCCACCGTGCCCAGACGGTTGATGCCCAGCATCTCGCCCTGCCACTTCTTCCATGCGTTGGCGATGGTGGCGTGCTTGGCGGCGTAGTGGATGCGCAGCTCGGGGTCCTCGGCCTGCGCCTCCGAGATAATCTCGAGGCGGCCGGTGCGGATGGCAATCTTGGCCGGGTCGGAGCGCTCGGCGATGTAGGCCACGGCGTCCGAGAGGATGTACTCCTGGGTGTTGCCCGGGAAGCCGTAAATCATCGTGAAGTCACCCTCGTGGATGCCGCGCAGCGAGATTTTGAAGTGGCGCGCCGGGCGGTAGGGGACATTCTCCGGCGAGTAGGGCGCCGGACGGTTGTCCTTGCCGGCATAGACGCGGAAAATCGAGAAGTCGCCCGTGTGGCGCGGCCAAATCCAGTTGTCCGTGTCGCCGCCGAACTTGCCGATGGACGAGGGGGGCGTGGCCACCAGACGCACGTCGTCGAACTGCTCGTAGAGGAAGAGGAACTGCTGGTTGCCGTAGTACATCTGCTCGACCGAGGCGCGGTAACCCTTGCCCTCGGCTTCGGCCTTGCGGCAAATCTCCTCGGGGCTCTCGCCCGCGGCGATGCGGTCGGTCACCTCCTCCATGCGGACCAGCACCCGCACGTTGAGCCCCTCGTTGGGGAGCTCCTCGGCGCGCGAGCGGGCCCAGAAGCCGTAGGTCAGGTAGTCGTGTTCGAGCGACGAGTGGGCCTGGATGTAGTCGTAGCCGCAGTGGTGGTTGGTCAGCAGCAGCCCCTCGTCCGAGACGAATTCGCCAGTGCAGCCTCCGTCGAAGAGGACCACGGCGTCCTTGAGCGAGGCGCGGTTGATGCTGTAGATGTCTTCGGCCGTGAGGCGGAAGCCCTTGGCGCGCATGTCGTCGATGCGCGACGAGATGAGGCTCGGGAGCCACATTCCCTTGTCCGCCAGCGCGGGCAGCGTCAGCAGCAGCACGGCGAGGGTCAGAAACGTACGTTTGAACATGGTTCGATGGTTTTTTGTGGGTTTTTCGTTGGGTTTTTGTTGGATTTCGTTGGATTTCGTTGGGTTGTTGCGGGTCGGGGTTGCGCGGGGCTCCGGGCGCTTTCCGCGGGGTCTGTGCAGCCGGGGCGGAGCGTCGGGTGTCGGGTGTCGGGGGCGCTGGGCCGTTGCGGCCGCTCTCCGGGCCGTTCTGCCTCGGGTAGCTTCCGGGCCGCTCTCCGGGTTGCGGGCCGCTCTCCGGGGCGCGGGCTACTCTGCCTGCGCTTCCCCTTCGCCGGCCGCAAGGAAGCGCTCCAGCTCGACGTAGAGCCGCTGTACGGGGAGCCCCATGACGTTGTAGAACGAGCCGTCGATGCGCTCGATGGCCACATATCCGAGCCACTCCTGGATGCCGTAGGAGCCCGCCTTGTCGTAGGGGCGGCAGGTGTCGACGTAGTAGTCAATCTCCTCGTCGCGCAGGGGGCGGAACCACACCTCGCTGCGGGCCGTGAAGGTGTGGCTTGCGTGCACGGTGCGCAGCGTCACGCCCGAGACCACCACGTGCGACCGCCCCGCAAGGGCGCGGAGCATCGCGACGGCGTCGGCGCGGTCGTGCGGCTTGCCCAGCACCCGGTCGCCGAGCACCACGACCGTGTCGGCCGTGAGCAGGATGTCCCGCTCGTCGAGCGGAAAGGGGTAGGCCTCGCTCTTGAGGCGGGAGAGGTAGCGCGGCACCTCCTCGGCCGGCAGTCCGGCCGGGTAGCGCTCCTCGCAGGCGTAGCGCGGGGCGAGTTCATAGGGGAGGCCGCAGCCGCTCAGCAGCTCGCGTCGCCGGGGCGACTGCGAGGCCAGCAGCAGACGGTAGTTGCGGAGTCGTTCGTGCAGCAGCATGGTCGTGTGTCGTGTCTTGTCGGTTTGCGGGTCGGCCGGCTCCGCGCGGGGGCGGTGTCCGACCGGCCGGTGGTTTTATGCGGGCCGCTCGGGGGCGGGTCAGTGGATGTCGAAGCAGAGCTGCTCGTGCCCCTCGAGCGTGGCGCGCAGCGTGTCGCCCGGGCGGACGGGCCCCACGCCGGCCGGCGTGCCGGTGAAGAGCAGGTCGCCCATGCGGAGGGTCAGGTAGCGCGAGACGCAGGCGATGAGGCGGTTGACCGGGTAGAGCATGAGCGACGTGTCGCCCTGCTGGCGCACCTGGCCGTTGAGCTCCAGCTCGAAGCGGAGTCGCTGCACGTCGCCGCCCAGCTCCTCGAGCGGGATGAAGCGGGGCGCGAGGGGCGCCGAGCGGTCAAAGGCCTTGGCACGTTCCCAGGGGAGCCCCAGGCGGATGGCCTCGCGCTGCAGGTCGCGCGCCGTGAAGTCGATGCCGAGCCCTACCTCGTGGTAGTAGCGGTGGGCGAAGCGCTCCTCGATGCACTTGCCCACGCGGTCGATGCGCACCACCAGCTCGCACTCGTAGTGCACCTCCTGCGAGAAGTCGGGGACGTAGAAGGGGTCGTTGTTGCGCAGCAGCGCCGTGTCGGGCTTGAGGAACCAGAGCGGCTCGTCGGCCGCCTCCGTCCCGAGCCCCGTCTGGTGGTGGAGCTCCGCGGCGTGGGCGGCGTAGTTGCGTCCGATGCAGATGATTTTCATGGGTCGTCTCTTTGTTTACCGGTCATTGGGGGCGGAGTCGCGGCGGAGCTCCCCGACCATGCGGCGGGCGAAGCGCTCGCTGGCCCCCGGGCCGCCGATGATGCGGCGCAGCTGGTCGAAGTCGTCGAGCATGCGCTGCCGCCGGGAGCCCCCTTCGAGGATGGCGCGCAGCTCGCGCTCGGCCGCGGTGATGTCGAGGTCGGACTGGATGAGCTCGCGCACCGCCTCGCGCCCGAGGTTGAGGTTGACGAGCGAGACCCAGGGCACCTTCAGCACGTAGGGGCGCAGCTTGACCTGGAACCAGAGCGTGCGGTAGACCACCACCTCGGGGATGCCCAGCAGCGCCGTCTCGAGCGTCGCGGTGCCCGAGGTGACGACGGCCGCCTCGGCCGCCGCAAGGGTTTCATAGGTCTGGTCGCAGACGTAGCGGATGGAGCTCCCCGCCATGTAGCGCTCGTAGAGCGCGCGGTCGAGCCACGAGACGCCCGCCACGACGAACTGCCGCTCGGGGAAGCGCTCGGCCAGACGGGCCATGAGGGGGAGGTTGTCGCGGATTTCGCCGGCGCGGCTGCCGGCCAGCAGCGCCACGATGGGGCGGCTGTCGAGGCCGTTGCGGCGGCGGAACTCCTCGGGTGTGGGGAGCTCGGGCAGCCGCCGGTCGATGGCGTCGACCAGCGGGTTTCCCTCGAAGATGGGGGTGATGCCCTTCGAGGAGAAGTATTGCCGCTCGAAGGGGAAGATGATGAAGAGGCGGTCGACGTAGCGGCGGATGGACTTCACGCGGTATTCGCGCCAGGCCCACACCTTGGGGGCGATGTAGTAGAAGGTGCGGATGCCCTGCTCGTGGGCCCAGCGGGCCATCTTCATGTTGAAGCCCGGGTAGTCAATCAGAATCAGCACGTCGGGGGCGAAGGCGGCGACATCCTGCCGGCACTCGAGCATCTGGCGGCGGATGGTTCCCAGGTTGCGGAGCACCTGCACGATGCCGAAGAACGAGGTCTCGCGGTAGTGCTTCGCCAGGTTGCGCTCGCCGCCCGCACGGGCCATCCGGTCGCCGCCCCAGAAGCGGAACTGCGCTTCGGGGTCGGCCTTGCGGAGCCCTTCGATGAGGTTTGCGCCGTGCAGGTCGCCCGAGGGTTCGCCTGCGATGAGGTAGTATTTCATGTGCGGAAGTGTTGCGTTGCGGCGGGCGGGGCGCCGGGCCCCCCTCTCCCGTCCGCGAGACAAAAATAGCGAATCCCGGCGCTTCGGCAAAACTTTTCGGCCCCAAATCGGCCGCGCGCCCCGCCCGAGGGGTGCACCGCATCGAAAAAATCGTATCTTTGTCTTCAGAAACGGTCCCGGCCCGCCGCCCGGCGCTTCGGAAGGCACCCCGTCCGACGCTCCGGCTCCGCCCCGGTCCCGAAGAGCAACCAACCGACAACCAACCCAAAACAAAAACCCATTCCGAACCTCTCATGAAGCGTTCCCCCCTTCTGCTTGCCGGCGGCATTGCCGCCGTGGCGGCTTCGACCGCCGGCTGCGGCTCCCGCCCCGAGGCGCCCCGCCGCCCGATGAACATCCTCTACATCATGACCGACGACCACACGTCGCAGATGATGAGCTGCTACGACGACCGTTACGCCTCGACGCCCAACCTCGACCGCATCGCCGACGAGGGCGTCCGCTTCACCAACAGCTTCGTGGCCAACTCGCTGAGCGGCCCGAGCCGCGCCTGCATGCTCACGGGCAAGCACTCCCACGCCAACGGCTACACCGACAACACCTTCTGCGCCCCGTTCGACGGCTCGCAGCAGACCTTCCCCAAGCTGCTCCAGGGGGCCGGCTACGAGACGGCCGTCGTGGGCAAGTGGCATCTGGGAAGCCTCCCCACGGGCTTCGACTACTGGGAGGTGGTCCCCGGCCAGGGCGACTACTACAACCCGCTCTTCATCCGTCAGAGCGGCGACACGACCCTCTGCGAGGGCTATCTGACGAGCATCATCACCGACAAGAGCATCGAATGGCTCGAACACGGGCGCGATACGACGAAGCCCTTCTGCCTTCTGGTGCACCACAAGGCGCAGCACCGCAACTGGATGGCCGACACCTGCCATCTGGCGCTCTATGAGGAGCGCGACTTCCCGCTGCCCGAGACCTTCTTCGACGACTACGAGGGGCGTCCGGCTGCCGCCGCGCAGGAGATGTCCATCGCCTCGGACCACGACATGGATGTGGTCTACGACCTCAAGATGTGGCGCAAGGGGGTCCGCAGCCGGCTGAGCGCCGGTTACGAGCGGATGCTCGACCGCATGAACCCCGAGCAGCGGGCCGCCTGGGAGCGCTTCTACGGGCCGCTCATCGAGGAGTTCTACCGCCACGAGCCGCAGGGGCGCGAACGGGCGCAGTGGAAGTTCAACCGCTACATGCGCGACTACCTGAAGACGCTCCGCTCGCTCGACGACAACGTGGGGCGGCTGCTCGACTACCTCGAGGAGTCGGGTCTGGCCGACAACACGCTGGTGGTCTACACCTCGGACCAGGGCTTCTACATGGGCGAGCACGGCTGGTTCGACAAGCGCTTCATGTATGAGGAGTCGATGCGCACGCCGCTGGTGATGCGCCTGCCGGGCGGTGCGCGGGGCGACATCGATGCCCTGGTGCAGAATATCGACTACGCCCCCACCTTCCTCGAGCTGGCCGGGGTGCCGGTTCCCGACGACATCCAGGGGCGTTCACTGCTGCCGCTGCTGCGGGGCGAGCATCCCGCCGACTGGCGCCGTGCGCTCTACTACCACTTCTACGAATATCCGGCCGAGCATATGGTCAAGCGCCACTACGGCGTGCGGACCGAGCGCTGGAAGCTCATCCACTTCTACAACGACATCGACTGGTGGGAGCTCTACGACCTGGAGGCCGATCCCCACGAGCTGCACAACCTCTACGGCGAGCCGGCTTATGCCGACACGGAGGCCCGGCTGCACGAGGAGCTGCGGCGCCTGCAGCAGCAGTACGGCGACCCGATTGAGGAGCAGCTGACGCGCTGACGCGCGGGGCAGCCCCCGATAAAACGCCTGCGGGACGACGGAACCTCTCCGCCGTCCCGCTTTTTATGGGGCCGCCGAGCCTGCTTTTGTGGTTCGTCCGCCGCGCCCGGCTATTTTATGGTTTGTCGACCGGCCCCCGTCTGCCTGCCGGCCCGCCGCGCCTGTCCACCGCGCCTGCCCGCCGTCGGCCGGCCTCCGCCCGCCTGCCTGTCGTCCGGCCCCGTCCGTTTCTCCACCCTTCCCTCCTGTCCACCGCCGGCCCCCCCCCGCCGTCCTCCCGCCGTCTTTTCGGTCGGTTTCCCTCCTCCGTAGGTCGCCAAACGGACGCCGCAGAGCGCTTTTTCGCAACAAAATCGTACCTTTGCACCGGGCCCTGCCGCCGGGCCGGTTGCACTCTGCGCACCGGTGCCGCCCCCGAGGCGCCCCTCCAATACCGAAGACCATGCAAAAGAGACTCCTGTTCCCCCTTGCCACCTTCTGCGCCACCACCCTGGTGATGGCGCTCCAGAAACCCGTATTCCTCCTCTACTACGCCTCCGAGGCGGCCCGTTACGGCTTCGGCGACTGGTGCCGGGTCGTCTGGCACGGCCTCTCGCTCGACATGACCGTGGCGGGCTACGTCACCGCCCTGCCGCTGCTGCTCACGCTCCTCTCGCTCTGGGTCACCCTCTCCGACCGCACGTGGCGGCGCATCTTCGGCCTCTACTTCTGGGTGGTGGCGCTGGTTGCGGGGGCGGTCTTCGCCGTCGACCTGGCCCTCTACGAACACTGGGGCTTCCGCCTCGACGGCACGGCGCTGATGTACCTCGACGCCCCGAAGGAGGTGCTGGCCAACGTCGACTGGTGGATGGGCATCCGCCAGACGCTCTTCTTCGCCGCCTGCACGGCGCTGCTCGTCTGGCTCTACCGCCTGCTGGTGCGGCGGATCTTCCTCCCGGCGGGACGCATCCCGCTGCGCGGGGTGTGGAGCCTCGTGCTGCTTCTGCTCGGCGGCTTCGACTTCCTGGCCATCCGCGGAGGGGTCGGCGCCTCGGTGGCCAACGTCTCGAAGGTGGCCTTCAGCCCCGAGATGTTCCTCAACCAGGCGGCCGTCAACCCGCTCTTCTCCTTCCTCTCGACGCTGGGCGACGACGGCTCCTATGCCGATGCCTACCCCTTCTTCCCCGATGAGGAGCGCGCCGCCCGCTTCGAGGAGCTGCGCGGCAACCGCCGTGCGGAGGGTGCTCCCGCCGCCGCGGGCTATGCGTCGGCTTCCGCTCCGGCCTCTGCGGAGGATGCCGCCCCGACCGGCGCTCCGACCGCCGCTCCGGCCGCTTCCTCCGGCTCCGTCCCGGCCGATGCGGCCGATGCGGTGCTCCGCACGCAGCGCCCCAACGTGGTGGTCGTGCTGCTCGAAAGCTTCGGCCGTACGGTGATGGATGCCACGTGCGAAGGCGAGCCCGTTATGCCCAACATGCAGCGGCTCAAGAGCGAGGGGGTCTGGTTCGAGAACTTCTTCGCCAACTCGTTCCGCACCGACCGCGGCGAGGTGGCCGTCCTGAGCGGCTTCCCGGCCCAGACGCTCCTCTCGGTGATGAAGCTCCCGGCCAAGGCCGCGACGCTCCCCTCCATCGCCCGCTCGCTGGGGGAGGAGGGCTACGCCACGAGCTTCACCTACGGCGGCGACCTGAACTTCACCAACCAGGCCTCGTACCTCTACGCCACGGGGTGGCAGGAGCTCGTATGGCAGCGTGACCTGCACTTCGACGCCCCCGCCTCGCACTGGGGCTACGACGATGCGGTGATGTGCGACTACTTCGCGCGGCGGGTCATCGAACTCGATGCCGGGGGGCACCCCTTCCTTGCCGGACTGCTCACGCTGAGCAGCCACATCCCCTTCGATGTCCCCTATGCGCGCTTCGACGACAAGGTGCTCAACGCCATGGCCTTCTCCGACGAGTGCGTCGGACGGATGGTCGAGCGGCTGAAGGCCTCGCCCGCCTGGGAGAACCTGCTGCTGGTGCTGGTGGCCGACCACGGCTACCCCTATCCCGAAGGCATCGCCTACAACATCCCGCTGCGCCACCGCATCCCGATGCTCTGGCTGGGGGGCGCCGTGGCACGGCCGCGCACGGTCGAGGACTATGGCTCGCAGATGGACTTCGCGGCGACGCTGCTGGGGAGCATGGGGCTGAGCCACGAGGCGTTCGACTACAGCAAGGACCTCTTCGACACGGTCAACCAGCCGCGGCGCTTCGCCTACTACACCTTCAACGAGGGCTTCGGCGTGGTCGACGCCTCGGGCGAAGCGGTGTGGGACTGCGCCGCCGACCGCGCCGTCTCGGTCACCTCGCCCGAGCTGCTCGACGTGGGGCGCACGCTGCTGCAGACGACCTATGTCGACATCGACCGCCGTTGAGGCCGGCGGCCCGGTGGGGTGAGGCGGCCCGAAAATACCTGAAAATGGGGATTGCACATTCCCGCCGCAACGGCTATCTTTGAACGGTTCAAACAGGCCGCCCCGCCCGACGCGCAAGGCTGCGGAAGAGCCCGCCCGGCGCTTCGGCCCGGCTGCGGAAGGCTCCCGGTTCCGAGTGCGCTCCGGCGACGGCATCCCGGTTCCCGGCTGCGGAAGAGCCTACCCGGCAAAACACTCAGGGCCTCCGGCTCCGAGGCGGCTGCAAAACGATGAAACCATGTACAGAATAGGAAAATACGACGTCGACGACCGCATGTGCGACCTGGTGTGCGACAACTACCCCGTGCTGCTGGTCATGAGCCGCTTCGGCATCTCCCTCGGATTCGGCGACGCTACCATCGGCGAGGTGTGCCGCGCGGCGGGGGTCGATGCGGCCACCTTCCTGGCCGTGGTCAACATGCTGACGGCCGGCGAGGCGATGCCCGCCGACGACCCCTCGGGCCTCTCGGTCGAGGCGCTGCTGGGCTACCTTCACAATTCGCACGGATACTTCCTCGACTTCCGCCTGCCGGCCATCCGCCGCAAGCTCATCGAGGCCATCGACTGCAGCAGCGACGTGGCGCTGGTCGTCATCCGCTTCTTCGACGCCTACGTGGCCGAGGTGCAGAAGCACATGGCCTACGAGGAGGGGCGCGTCTTCCCCTACGTGCAGGCGCTGCTCACCGGCACCCGTCCGGATGACTACTCCATCGACGTCTTCAGCCGCCACCACGACCAGGTGGAGTCGAAGCTCTCGGAGCTCAAGCGGATTCTGATTCGCTACTACCCGGCGCAGGGGACCAATGAGCTCAACAGCGTCCTCTTCGACCTCTTCACCTGCGAGCAGGACCTCGCCTCGCACAACGCCGTCGAGGACAGGCTCCTCACCCCGGCCATCCGCCGCCTCGAGCAGAAAGGGGGTCCGCAATGAGCAAGGCGCTGAAATTTGCCGTCGCCGAGCCCTCGGCCATCATCCGCTGCGGGCTGCTGGCGCTGCTGCGCGAGATGCCGGGCGTCAACCTCGACATCCTTGAAATCGGCGACATGTCGCGTCTTGCGATGCTCCTCACGCGCCACCGCCCCGACGTGCTGGTGGTCAACCCCGCCTCGCTGGGGCTCATCACCCCGCAGCAGTTGCGCGACGAGTCGGGCTGCGAACGGATGCGCTGCGTGGCGCTGCAGCTGGCCGTCACCGACTCGTCGGTGCTGCAGGCCTACGACGAGACTCTCTCGCTCTACGACTCGGAGGAGCAGCTGCGCGCCAAAATCCTGCGACTCGAGGGGTCGCGCGGCACCGAGCCGCGGCAGGAGCCCCTCTCGGCCCGCGAGCGCGAGATAGTCGTCTGCATCGTCAAGGGGATGACCAACAAGCAGATTGCCGACCACCTCTGCATCTCGACCCATACGGTCATCACCCACCGGCGCAACATCATCGCCAAGCTGCAGATTCACTCGCCGGCCGGGCTGACCATCTACGCCATCGTCAACAAGCTGGTCGAGCTCTCCGACGTGAAGGAGAGCATCGGCGAGCTCTGAAGGGTACGAAAAGACAAACATCAAACAATATGGCACAGGAACCTCATCATCACCATCATCATCCGCTCCCGGCCGACGCCTTGTCTCTCAACCGGGCCTTCGTGCTGGGCATTGCGCTCAACCTGCTCTTCGTCATCGTCGAGTTCGTCGTCGGCCTCTGCTACGGCTCGATGGGTCTGCTCTCCGATGCGGGCCACAACCTGAGCGACGTGGCCGGCCTGCTGCTGGCGATGCTCGCCTTCCGGCTGTCGCATAGCCCCGCCACGTCGCGCTACACCTACGGCTACAAGAAGAGCACGGTGCTCATCTCGTTGCTCAACTCGCTCATCCTGCTCATCGCCGTCGGGGTGATTGTGGCCGAGAGCATCGGCCGCATGCTCCATCCCGAGGCGGTCACGGGGGATGCCATCGCCTGGACGGCCGGCGTCGGGGTCCTGGTCAACGGCTTCACGGCGTGGCTCTTCATGCGCGACAAGGGGCGCGACCTCAACGTCCGCGGCGCCTTCCTCCACATGGCGGCCGACGCCCTCGTCTCGGTAGGGGTGCTGCTCTCGGGCGTCATCATCTCGTGGACGGGGTGGAGGCTCATCGACCCGATTGTGGGTCTTGCCGTGGCGGCGGTCATCGTCGGCTCCGTCTGGTCGCTGCTGCGCGACAGCCTGCGCCTCTCGCTCGACGGCGTGCCCGAGGGCATCCGCCTCGAGGAGGTCGAGCGCACCATCGCCTCGGTCGAGGGGGTGCGGGGCGTGCACCACATCCACATCTGGGCCATCAGCACCACGGAGAATGCCCTTACGGCCCACGTCGTGCTGGAGCCCGAAGCCGAGGCCCGCATGGAGCAGGTCAAGCATCAGGTCAAGGAGCGGCTGCACGAGGCGGGCATCGGCCACGCCACGCTCGAATTCGAGACGGCGGGCGAGCACTGCTGCGAACCGTATGACCTCTGAGCCGCCGGGGAAACGCTGCTGCGAGCCGCACGACCTCTGAGGTGCCGGGAAACTTCTGAACGGTTGAACGGTCCTTCTCGGCCCCCTTGGCGGCCGGCGCTACCCGGGGCCGCCGGGTGACCTTCGACTCGTCTCTGCCGCGCGATTTTGGGACCGCCGAGCACCATCTTTCAGCCGCCGCGCACGACCTCTGAACCTCCGCGGCCGTGCAAGCATGCAAAAAGCGCCCCGCATCCTCCGATTCAAGGATGCGGGGCGCTTTGTTTGTCTGTTTGTCCGGGGCTTTGGCGGCGCCTCTTTCGGCGCCTCTCGGGGTTTTCGGGCCTCCGGGGCCTCTCCGGACCTTTTTCTCCTTTTTATCCCGCCGGCCGTTGTGTCGTTGCCTTGTCCGGCCATCGTTCGGTCGTCATTCGGGTCTTCTCAGGGCCTCTTCCTTCCTCTTTCCAGCCCCTTCCTTTTCCGGTCCCTCCCCGGTCGGCAGGCCGCGCCGCTCAGGGGACGGGGTCGTAGCCGCTGCCGCCCCACGGGTGGCACCGTGCAAGGCGCCGCAGCGTCAGCCAGCTCCCCTTCAGCGGGCCGTACTTGCGCAGCGCCTCGACGGCATACTGCGAGCAGGTGGGCGTAAAGCGGCACGAGGGGGGCGTGAAGGGGGAGATGCAGTAGCGGTAGAACTGCACCAGCACCAGCAGCGGAAAGGCGGCGACGCGCTTAAAGCCGCTCCGCAACGTTTTCCAGAATCCGGCGGACGGCATGGGCAATGGTCTTGTAGGGGAGCACCTCCTTCGAGGAGTAAATCAGCGCCAAATCGACGTTCGACTGCCCGCAGTGGTTCGTGAGCAGCTGCTTCTGCAGGCGGTAGGCCTCCTTCGTGCGGCGGCGCAGCAGGTTGCGGCGGTTGGCCCGCTTGTGGAACTTCTTGGGGACCGAGAAGAGCACCTCGACCGAGGCCTCGACGTCGGGTTCGGCGTAGCAGACGTAGCGGAACGGAAAGACGAAGCCCCCCTCGCCGTGCTGAAACAGCCGCCGCACGGCTCCGAGCGAACGGAGCCGCTCCGACGGTCGAAGGGCGTGGGGATGCTGCATCATGGTCGTGCCTCCTGTTTGTGCGCGGTGCTACTTGGCGCTCTCCGTACGGCGGACGCGGCTCTTCTTGGCGAGCTTGTGCTGCTGGCTGCGGATGAACTCCTCCTTGCGGGTGTCGGTGGTCAGCGCCACGGGCTGGGGCTCCTCGCCGGCAGCCACCTTCGTCAGGAAGATGTCCACGGCCTTGGCCATCGAGGGGGCCTCGGGCGTGGGGGCGTTGGCCAGCACGGTCAGACCCGCATCGAGCGCCGCACGCAGCGTACCCTCGCCGAAGACGGCGATGGCGGGCAGCCCCTCGGTGCCGAAGTGCTCGACGAGCGCCTTGACGTCCGACGGCGAGTAGAGGGCCAGCAGCCCGTACTCCTTCAGGTCGAGGTCGTTCAGGTCCGAGGCCACCGTGCGGGCCAGAATCACCGGGTGGAACGAGAGCTTGAACTTGGCCAGCGTCTCGGGCAGCTCGGATTTGTGGGGCTCGCTCAGCGTGAGCAGGAACTTCTCCTCCTTATGCTTGACAATCAGTTCGATGAGCGACGTAAAGGAGCCGTCGCCGAACGAGATTTTCCGTTTGCGGTAGACGATGTACTTCTGCAGGTAGAGCGCCACGGCTTCCGTCTGGCAGATGTACTTCATGGTTTCGGGCACGGTGATGCGGGCCTCCTCGCAGATGTGGAAGAAGCTGTCGATGGTGGTGCGCGAGGTGAAGATGACGGCCGTATGGTCGAGAATCTCGACCCGCTGTCCGCGGAACTCCTTCAGCGAGACGCCTACGACGCGGATGAAGGGGTTGTATTCGATAGCAACGTTGTGCTTCCGGGAGAGTTCGTAGAAGGGGGACTTTTCGATAATCGCAGGACGGGGCTGCGACACTAAGACTTTGCTAACTTTCAATGCTCTAACCATTTTTATGGTTGGGCGCCCTATCTCACGACGAGCAGCCACAACAGAGTGACGGGAAAGATTTCCACGGCGCAAAGGTACAAAATCCAATGCAAAATCGAAACTTTTTTGCTGATAAAGAGCGCAAAAGTCTCCCTGAGGTACAGGAGGAACGTTATGAGCCACCCGGCCGTGAGCAGCCCCGCCCAGATGGTGTCGCTGCCGAGCGGACTGAGGGCGAAGAGGAGGATGACGGGGGCCAGGATGATGGCTCCCAGCGCGGCGTAGCCCCGTTTGATGCGGATGAGCTGCGTGGTGAATCCCGAGGTGAGGGTCACCCCGCCCACGGCGCGCAGCAGCAGGATGCCGTAGAGGTAGACGAGCAGGAAGAGGAGCCCGACACCCAGCGCCAGCAGCAGCGAGAGGGTGCTGCCGTTGCCCATGCTGAGCAGCTCCTGCGCGATGTCGGGACGGTCGCAGAGGCGCACGGCCGTGACCCCCGCCAGCAGGAATCCCAGTGCGAGGGCGATGTTCAGGAAGCGGGTGAATCCGGCGTTGCCCGACTCGTCGGAGGTGCGCTCCGAGTCGCGCCGCTCGAAGGCGACGCGGCCGACCAGGGCGCGCATGTCGCCGGGGTTGCGGTAGAGCAGCAGCCCGAAGAGGAGGGTCAGCAGCAGCACGAGCCCCTGGAAGGGGAGTTCGTCGGTGAGGCGCGGCTGCTGCTGTGCTGCGGGGCGCGGTGCGGCGAGCAGCGACTGCTGCCCGAAGAACTCCCCGGCGCCGACCGTGCGGTAGCCCTCGAGCGGGGTGCCGTCGGGCAGGTAGTGCAGCGTGGTGGCGTGCGCATAGAGCGAGTCGCCCGGCATGAAGGCGCCCAGCGGGCTCTCCCAGAGCGTGTCGGCGCCGGCAAGGCTGCCTGTAAGCGAATCGGCCTCCATGCGGAGCGAGTCGGGCATCGCTGCGGCGAGCGAATCGGGCAGCTGCGCGGCCGCCTCGGTCTGCGTTTCGGCCCGCATCCCGGCAGCGGCAGGCGATGCGGAGCCCACGGCGGCAGAGTGCCGCGCGTCGGCGGTGTGTTGTGTGGCGGTGTATCCGGCGTCGTTGTGCCGTGCGTCGGCGGCGCTTTCGGCTTGCTGAGACCCGGTTGTGTGCTGAGCTGTTGCGGAGCCGCTCTTCTGTTGTGTCCCGGCCGTCCGTTCGGTCTGCTTCCGGGCGGTGTCGGTTGCAGCGGCGTGCCCGCTCTGCTGCCCGGTGGCAGTCTCTTTGCTCCCGGCGTGCTCCGCCCGCGACCCGGCGGCGTGTTGCTGCCCGGCCGAACGTTGTGTGGCGGTGTGTCCGGCGGTATGTTGCGCCTCGTCGGCGTGTCGGGCTCCGGCTCCGGCTGTTTCGGAGGCGTGCCCCTGCCGCTCCGTCGTTCCGCTCCGGTGTGCGGCGGTTGCGTCGTTCGTCCGGTGCGTTTGGACCGTTGCGGCTCCGGCTGTGTGCGGCTGCGTTCCGGCCTCCCCGCTGCCCGCTTCGCTCCGGCCGGCCGCCTGCCGCTGCGTGTGCAGCGAATCGGTCGCCTCACGGTACGCTACGACCTCATCCCCGTACCAGAGAGCGGCTGCCTCCTGTACGGTCCCCTCCTCTACGGCTGTCCCCTGCGCGGCCCCCATCTGCACGTCCGTTCCCGGCACGGCGGCTTCCGCCTGCAGGGCGGCACCCTGCGCGGAGGCCCCCTCCGAGGCGGAGCGGCCCGTTCCGCCGGCCGGAACGGGATGAAGGGTCATCGTGAGGCTTTTCATTGTTCGAAGCTGCGTTTAAGCGTGACGCGGATGGTCGTTCCCTTGCCGATTTCCGAGTCGACGACGGCAATCTTGCCGCCGTGGTACTCCTCGACGATGCGCCGCGAGAGCGAGAGGCCGAGCCCCCAGCCGCGGGTCTTGGTGGTGAAGCCCGGTTCGAAAATCCGCTTCCAGTTGCTCTTGGGGATTCCCTTGCCCGTGTCGCGCACGTCGACCATCACATGCTTGTCGTCCGACGAAATGCGCACGTCGATGGCGCCGTGGCCCTGCAGCGCGTCGAGCGAGTTCTTCATCAGGTTCTCGACCACCCACTCGAAGAGCGCCGCATTGATGTTGGCCTGCACCGGGGCGATGGCCAGTCCGTTGTAGTCGAGCGTCACGTTGCGCGGGATGCGCTTGCGGAAGTACATGACCGATTCGCCCACCACCTCGTTGATGTTGGCGGGGGTGAGGGGCGTCTCGGAGCCGATTTTCGAGAAGCGGTCCACAATCTTCATCAGGTGGGCCAGGTCCTTGCCCATCTCGTCGACGGCGCTCTGGTCGACGGGCTGCGTGCGCAGGTACTCGAGCCAGCCGAGCAGCGACGAGGTGGGGGTGCCCAGCTGGTGGGCGGTCTCCTTGGCCAGACCTATCCAGACGCGGTTCTGCTCGTCGTGCTTCGTCGAGCGGAAGGCGACGAAGCCCAGCAGGATGAAGGCCGTGATGACCAGCAACTGGATGTAGGGGAAGTAGTAGAGCGACTTGAGCAGCGCCGACTGGCCGTAGAAGATGATGTGGTAGTGGTCGCTCGACCACCAGTAGCGAATCTGCACCGGCGGGTTCTCGTCGGTGAAGCGGTCAATCTGGCGGCGGAGCTTGTCGGGGTGGTCCAGAATCTCGTCGGGCACCAGGTGCGAGTAGTGCACCTTGAGGTTCTCGTCGGTGATGATGAAGGGGATGTTGTTGCTGTTGTTGATGATGTCCTGGATGAGGGGGTCCTGCAGCGAGTTGCCCATCACGTCGCGGTTGGCGCGCTCCATGGCGTGGGTCCAGAGCACGACGTCGTGCTGCTCCTTCTCCTTGAGGCGCTGGGCCATCTTGTTGGTGTAGAGCAGCGAAAGCACCCCCAGCGCCAGGCCGACGAAGATGACGACCACGCGGTTGCGGAACGAAAAGTTGCGGAACGATAATATGTTGCGTCCGAATTTCATCTCTTTTCCTTCGGTTTTTGCTCCTTTGTTTGCGGACCACGGCTGCAGCCTCCCGGTTGCGGGCGGTTTGGTTGCGGTGGGTCCTGCTCAGCGGCCCCCCGGATTGTGGGCCCCTGTGCTGCGGGCGGTTCGGTTCAGCGGCTCCTCCGGGTTGCGGGCGGTCCGGTCTCTATCCGTCTGTCCGGCACCCCTCCGTCCGGCGCCCGTTTGTCCGGTGCCCTACGTCCGGACCCCTTCAGCAGCCCCCTTGGCGGCCCCCCCCCTTGCGGGCCGGGGCGCTATTTGCGGGCGGTGTCCTGCTCGCGGGTGATGCGGCGGTACTCGTCGGGCGAGGAGAGCACCTCGACGGCGCGCTGCACCTCGGCATCCTGCGGCAGGGCGTGCTCGATGACCCCCTGCGCATAGGCGTAGCGCAGGATGATTTCGTTCTCGAGCGTGCGGACAATCTCCTGGCGGTAGGTCTCCAGATTGGTCTGCGTGTCGTCGCGGACCTCCTGCTCGAGTCGGGCCAGATGGTTGTCGAGCTCCGTGTAGCGCTCCTCCTCGGCCGCCTTGCGCAGCCGTTCGAGCGCGCGGCGCGTCTCCGACTCGTAGGGCACCTTCTTGTCCTTCATGAAGTCGGCGAAGCGGTCGTAGGTGGCCGAGTCGAGCGCGAACTCCATCAGGTGGAAGGGCTCCCCGGCGTGGCTGCGCATGTAGTCGTCGACGAAGTCCTCGACGAAGCCCAGCGCATAGAGCGTCGCCGCGAAGCGGCTGATGTACTCGGGTTCGGTGCGGATGTCGGGCATGATGCCCCCGCCGTCGTAGACCTTGCGGCCGGCGGCGGTCCTGAACTCGCGGATGAGCGAGTCGGGGACGCTCTTCACCTCACCCTGCTGCGAATGGGAGTAGTCGATGGCCTGGATGCAGCGCCCCGAGGGGATGTAGTACTTGGCCGTCGTCAGCTTGAGGTAGGCGTTGTAGCCCAGCGGGCGGGTCGACTGCACGAGCCCCTTGCCGAAACTCTTCTGTCCGATGAGCACCGCGCGGTCGAGGTCCTGCAGCGCACCCGATACAATCTCGGCGGCCGAGGCCGTGTTGCCGTTGACGAGCACCGCCAGCGGCAGCTCCGCAAGGATGGGCTCCGACTGCGTGCGGTAGCTCTTCTGCTCGGTGCGGCCGTGCGTGGCGACCACCTCGGTCCCCTTGGGGACGAACATCGAGAGAATCTTCACCGCCTCCTGCATGATGCCGCCGCCGTTGCCGCGGTAGTCGAGCACCAGCCCCCGCAGGTTGCCCTCCGCACGCAGCCGTTCGACGGCCGCGCGCACCTCCTCGTAGCACCCGTCGGTGAAGTCGCTGTGCTGGATGTAGCCAATCGAGTCGTTGAGCCAGCCGGCGTAGGGGACGGCCGGGATGGCAATCCGCTCGCGGCGGAGCGTCACCTCCTCGCGGCGGCCGTCGAGCAGCCGCTCGACGGTGACCCGTACCGTCGAGCCGGGGGCGCCCTTGAGCCGTGCGCTCACCTTGTCGGTGGTGAAGCCGCGGGCATCCTCGCCGTCGATGGCCACAATGCGGTCGCCGATTTTCAGCCCGGCGCGGTCGGCCGGCGAATCCTTGTAGGGCTGAGCGATGATGACGTAGTCGCCCTTCTGGCGGATGAGGGCGCCCACGCCGCCGTACTTGCCCGTGGTGAGCAGCTCGAAGGAGGACATCCGCTCCTCGGGCATGTACTCGGTATAGGGGTCCAGGTCGCTGACCATCCCCTCGGCGGCCCCCTCCATCAGACGGTCGGGGTCGACCTCGTCGACGTAGTAGAGCGACAGCTCGCGCATCATGTTGACGGCGATTTCGATGTTGCGCCCCAGACCGAAGTCGTTGCGCTTGCCCCAGAGCAGCGCGCCGAAGCCGACGACCAGGATGGCCGCCGCGGCGAGCATGCGCAGGCTGTTTCTCTTCAGGATGTTTCTATTCATACTTGCTTTGTTCAATGTAGGAGTCGAGCCGGTAGGCGGCGCGGGCCACACCGCGGCGGATGCCCTCGAGGCGGACCCATTGTCCGTACTGCGAGACGCGGATTTCATCCTCGCCCAGCATGAGCAGCCGTCGCCACAGGGTGCTGGCGCGGAACATCATCACCCCCTCCTGCTCGTCGACGAGCTTGAAGCCCGAGCTGTGCAGGGCGTTGACAATCTGCTGGCGGTTCTCCTCCAGGTCGCCCTCGACGTCGCGGACGATGAATCCGAAACGGGGGTAGTAGAAGAAGGCCAGCACGAGGATGACCGCCGGCAGCAGCAGTCCGCGCGGCGTGTGGAACATGACGTAGAGCGTCTGCGAGAAGCTCAGCGTCGCGCCGTAGAGCTGGTTCAGGAGCATGATTGCCGCACATAGAACGCAGAGGGCGACGAAATATTTTACCGCACGGATGAGATAACGTTTCATGGTATGGTTGTTTTTCGGTTGTTTCTTCAGGTGTTTTTCCGGCTCGGCCGGTCGGGCCGGTTTTGTTTTGTCTCGGTTCTCTCCGGCTCGGCCGGGTTCGGTTCGGGCTGTTTTGTCTTGTCTTTGCTTTCTCCGGTTTGATTCGGTCGGGCCGGTTTGTCTTGTCCTGTTTCGGCCTGTTTCGGCTTTGTCCGTTTGCTCCGGCCCGGCTTTATCTTGCTCCGGGCTGCCGGAACGGATGTTGCGGCGGCCGGCGGCTATGCCTCCCCGGAGCCTCCGTGCTCCGCAGCCGCTGAGGCGGCCTTTTCTTGTTCTTGTCCGGCGCCCTTCTTTTGTCCGGCGGCGAGCTGACCGACGGCCCCGGCCACCTGCTGCATGAGCCAGCGGGGGGTCGACGTGGCACCGCAGATGCCTACCGAGGCGGCTCCGGCGAGCCACTCGGGGCGGATTTCGGAGGCCTCCTCGATGGTGTGGGTGCGGGGGTTGGCGCTGCGGCACACCTCGTAGAGCACCTTGCCGTTGGACGATTTGCGGCCGCAGACGAAGAGCACCACGTCGAAGCGGCGGGCGAAGGCCTCGAGATGCTGCTCGCGGTTCGAGACCTGGCGGCAGATGGTGTCGATGACCTCCACACGGCCGGGGTCGGCGGCGCGGCGGCGCATCTCGGCGGCCAGATGCTCGAAGAGGGCGATGCTCTGGGTGGTCTGCGAGAGGAAGATGATGGGCCGCGTGAAGTCGAGCTGGTCGAGGTCCTCCTCGCGTTCGATGACCGTCGTGGGCTCCTCGACCTGGCCGGTGAGCCCCACCACCTCGGCGTGGCCCCGCTTGCCGAGGATGACCACCTGGCCCCCCACGGGGCGCATCTTCTCGTGGGCGCGCACGACGCGCTCCTGCAGCCGCGCCACTACGGGGCAGGTGGCGTCGATAAGCTCGATGCCCAGCCGCTGCGCCTCGCGGTAGGTGGTCGGCGGCTCGCCGTGGGCACGGATGAAGAGGCGCTTGCCCTCGAGACGGGGCATCTCCTCGTGGGTGACGGTCCGCAGCCCCAGCTGCTCGAGGCGCTGCACCTCGATGCGGTTGTGTACGATGTCGCCCAGCGAATAGACGCGGCCGCCTCCGGCGAGGGCCTTCTCGGCCTCCGTGATGGCCCGGACCACGCCGAAGCAGAAGCCCGATTTATCGTCGATTTCGATGTTCATCTTTCGTCAGCATTTTTTTGCCCCTTGCCGGAGGGGCTCTTCCCGGGTTCCTTCAGGGAGCCCCGGGCTTTCCCGGCGGCTGTTTTCCGGGACGGTTTTCCGGAACCTCTTCCCCGAAGCCTTCGCCGATGTCCGCGGCCCTGCGGTTCCTCGGTTCTATGGTCCTTCGGTCCCTTGGTTCCACGGCCCCTTGGTTCCACGGCCCCTCGGTTTCTTGGTTCTACGTCCCCCCTCGGCCCCGCGGCGGGCCTCCGGCTATTGCTGCTGCTCCGTCTGCCTGCCCTCCTGCGCACGCATGCGTTCGCGCAGTTGGCGGAGCTGCTCCATGAACCAATCCATCTGTTCGTCGACGGTCATGTGGCTGTTGTCCAGCACGATGGCGTCTTCGGCCTGGCGCAGCGGCGAGACGGCGCGGCTCATGTCGGCCTTGTCGCGCGAGCGGACGTTCTGCTCAATCTCCTCGAGCGTGACGTTGTCGCCCTTCGCGCGCAGCTCCTCGTAGCGGCGCAGGGCGCGCACGTGGGGGTCGGCCGTCATGAAGAGCTTCATCTCGGCGTGGGGGAAGACCACCGTGCCGATGTCGCGGCCGTCCATGACCACCCCCTTGCGGCGTCCCATCTCCTGCTGCATGGCCACCAGCTTGTGACGCACGGCGGGGATGGCGCTCACGCGGCTCACGCAGTTCGAGACCTCGATGGTGCGGATTTTGCCCTCGACCAGGTCGCCGTTGACGTAGATGTCGCTCGCCCCGCGGTCGGGGTTGAAGCGGAAGGTGATGGAGATGCGGTCGAGCAGTCCGACCACCGCCTCCTCGTCGACCATACCCGAGCGGATGGCCCCGTGCTCAAGCGCATAGAGCGTCACGGCACGGTACATGGCGCCCGTGTCGATGAAGATGTAGCCCAGACGGCGGGCAATGGCCTTGGCGAAGGTGCTCTTGCCGCACGACGAGAAGCCGTCGACGGCGATTATGATTTTCTGTTCAGTGTCCGACATTGGGGAATATGTCAAAAAAGGTGGATAGAATCGTGTAGATGCCCAGCAGACCGATGATGAGGCCGGCCACGTGGTTGATGGTGAGCATGTGGCGCGGACGGAAGCGGCGGCGGAAGAGGTTGATGACGCAGGCCAGCAGCGTCCACCAGGCGCAGGCGCCGCAGAAGAAGCCGAAGATGACGAAAATCGCGCGCGAGATGCCCGCCACGTCGTTGCCGCCCACGTCGCTGCTCGAGACCTTGAAGGCGGCGAAGAAGGCCAGGATGTAGGGAATCACCATGATGAAGTTGGCGATGGTGATGCCGAAAATCGAGGCGAAGTCCTGCCACAGGCTGCTCCGCCCGACGCGGTTGCGGCGAATCTGCGGCACGGGGTTCTGGGCGAAGATGTAGACGCCGACCACCACCACGAAGATGCCGCCGATGACCCGCAGCAGGGTGTTGTACTGCTCGATTTGGGTCTGCAGCATGGAGTAGAAGAAGAAGGCGACGATGGCCATGAAGCTGTCGGCGCAGGCCACGCCGATGCCCGATACGATACCTGAGCGGCGGCTCTTCGAGAGCGTGCGCTGGATGCAGAGTACGGCGACGGGGCCGACGGTGATGGAGGCGGCGATGCCGACGCAGATGCCTCGGAACAAAACTTCAATAATCTCGAATCCCATGTCCGTTCATCGGGTTTTAGGGAGCAAAGATAGGCAAAAAAAGTGATGCGGCCTACGGCCGGCGGAGTTTTTCGCCGAAACGGACAGCAAAGCGGCGGAGGCGGCTGGCGGTGAGGTTGCGGTGAGGTTGCGGTGCGGTCGGGCGCGGAGGTGCCGGGCTGCCGGCAGTGCATGGTGCGGTGTGTTTGGCCGCTCACGATACATCTTGTGCCGGGGACGGTTGCCGGAGAGGGACGGTGCCTTTCGCGACCCGCAAAAAAAATCCGGCAACCGCTGCTAACGGTTGTCGGATTTCTGCACCCTTGCCGGACGCCTTCGCCCGGCCTTTTGGCATATGTTCGGGAGGCGGGCAGTGCGGACTTTCCGCCTTCGTACTGCCATTCCGCCCGGCTTTGCGCCGTCGGGGAAGGTGTGGTCGATTATTGTTCTGCCGCGCCGTCCGGCTCTGTGTTGCCGCGCGCAGGCTGGCCGGTTGTTGTGCTGCCGCGCTGCCCGGTTTCGTGCCGCCGGAGTGTGGCGGCACGGCTACCCGGCGGTCGGTTACCAGCGTACGGGCTCCTGGAGGATGTTGCCGTCGGTGGCATCCTCGGCCGTGAAGGTGCCGCCGCGGTACTGGACGCAGAGCATCATCAGCGGCTCGCTGCCGTTGTTGCGGACCGAGCGGCGTCCCTCCGGCGCCACGCGTACCACGCTTCCTTCGCCTACGGGGAAGCACTCGCCGTCGACCTGGAACTCGCCCCGTCCGCTCAGGAAGAAGTAGAGCTCCTCGTGGGTGCGGTGCGTGTGCAGGAAGCCGGTCTCGGTGCCGGGAGCAAAGCTCTGGAAGGAGAACTCGGCGCCCGTGGCCCCTACGGCAGCACCTCCGAAAACCTTGCCCGGCAGCTCGACGCCCGGAGCCAGCTGCAGCCGGTATTCGCCCAGTTGGGCCATCTTGCCTGCATCGACGGCGGTGAAGTGTTCGCCCGCCGCAATCTTTTCCATCTGTTTCATAGTCGTATTTTTTTGTGTGGTTTTGTTCGTTCGCGGTGCTGGACCCCGGTGCGGAGCTGCCTCCCCCCCCCGGCGTTGCCGGACGGCGTCTCGTCGTCTCCGGATGGCGTCCCGTTATTGCCCGATGTCTCCCGTCGTTCTTTCAAGGGGCCGGTTTGGCTCCCGGTGGCTTTCCGCTTTGCTTCGGCTCTTCCCGGCTCTCCCGGGAGCCCTTCTCCGGCTGCTTTCCGGTCCTTCCTGTCGGCGCCTCCGGTTTGGCTCCCGGTGGCTTCCCGGTTCGCTCCGGCTCTCCCCGGCTCCTTCCCGGCTCCTCCCCGATGCTCTCTTTCCGGGCGCCTTCCTCTTCGGAAAACGGCCGGTCGTTTCGTCGGAATCCGTGTGCAAAGATAGTGTATCCCCATGCTGTTTGTCAAGAAGTTACACGCAGGTAACCCGGTAACCTTTCGCTCGGTTTTGCTGAAAATGACCGCTTTGCGGAACCGAAAAAAATGCAAAAAAATCTCCGTTCTTGTTGCCGGTCTGTCGTTTTTACAGTTACTTTGCAAAAGAGAGCAACTTTATTTTGCATATCGTATGGGCAAAACGTCAAAAAACGCGGAAAAGAGGGCGCCTCGGGCGAAAAATTCGCTGGTCGAGCTCTGCCCCGTGCGCAACATCGTCGCCCGCTTCGGCAACAAGTGGTCGCTGCTCGTCATCCTGCTGCTCGACGAGAACGGCGTGCTGCGCTTCAACGAACTGAGCCGGCTGATTCCCGACGTCTCGTCGCGGGTGCTGTCGGGGACGCTCCGCATGCTCGAGGCCGACGGGCTGGTCGACCGGCAGGTCTACCCGGTCGTGCCGCCGCGTGTGGAGTACCGGCTGACCGCCTCGGGGCAGTCGCTCGTGCCGCTGATTGCCCAGCTCACGCAGTGGGCTCTGGCGCACATGGAGGAGATTGTCTCCCACCGTCGCCGCTACGAATCGGCACACGCCGCCGGTGCGGAGACCCCGTCCGGACGATAACGGCTCGGGAGGCTGTTGCAAAGGGTCTCGCTGTTGATAATTTATCGAAAACTTTGGCGGAAAATTTGCCTCAAAAAGCGGGGAATCGGCTATTTTTGTAAAAAACCGTGTAGTATGGCAGAGATGAAACAATTCGGCCTCGACATCGAACTCGACGAGGCGGTGGCGCAGGGCAACTACTCCAATCTGGTTATCATATCCCACTCCACATCGGAATTCATCCTTGATTTCGCGACGATGCTCCCCGGTCTGCAGAAGGCGCGGGTGAAGAGCCGCATCATCCTCACCCCCGAGCATGCCAAGCGGCTGCTCCTCTCGCTGCAGGACAACATTGTCCGCTACGAGAGCAACGTGGGGAAAATCGAGATTCCCCGGCCGCAGTCGGTTCCCGAGTCGGGTCCCAAGATGGGTCAGGCCTGAGGCCGGACGGGGCCGGGGGGCGGAGCTGGAGACCGGAACTGGGGTGCGAAACAGGGAACGGGACTGGGGCTGGAACGTGATGGAGTGTTGCGTTCCGGTACTGCCGGGTGTCTTCCGACCCTGTCGGTTCTTGTGGCGCCACGGTGGTACAAACCGGAGCCAAAGCCGGGCGAGTGGTTGGAGCGCTGCGATGGTTCCGACTGCGGTGTAGCAGGTCTGATACTGTGGCTCTTCGTATGTTCTTCCCGTTGGTCGGAGACGTATGCGTTTTGCCCGCAAAAAGCCCGGCTGAGGAAGGTCGCATCTGCTTTGTATTCGCAAAAAAATTCGCGCGTTTGGCCTTCTCGGGTTGCCCTTCGATTGTGCCAATCGCCTCTCTCTGTTGTTTCCGCTTGCCGCTCCGGCTGTCACGGTTGTCTCTCCGTTTGCTCCGGGTCTCCTATTCTGTCTTTCCTGATTGGTCCCGGCCGGAGGAGGTTGCCTCTCGACGAATGAAAAATGCGCCGCTCTGCATGTGCAGGGCGGCGCATAATTGTTATCGGCGCATGGTTGTCCGCAGCGCGTGGTTTCAGTGGCGTATAATGCTCAGCGATGCGTGATTGTCAGCGGGTTGCAGCTTTGTCGTCGGCCCCGTCGGAATAGGGTTGCATCCTCGACGAATGGCCCCGCCGGAACCGGGTTGTATCCTCTGCGGTGCGGTCCCGTCAGAATCGGGGTGCAGCCTCAGAGCGCCTCGCCGACCACGTAGGTGCTGCCTCCGATGAAAATCATGTCGTCGGGGCCGGCCAGCTCGCGGGCGCGGGCCACGGCCTGCTGGACGTCGGCAACCACCTCGCCCTGCAGTCCGAATGCGGCGGCACGCTCGGCCAGCTCCGCAGCCGGAATCGCCCGGTGGGTCTTCGCCTGCGTGAAGATGTAGTGGGCGTCGGCGTGCAGCAGCGGGAACATGTGGGCCAGGTCCTTGTCGTTCACCACGCCCAGCACGCAGTAGAGGTGGGCGTAGTCGCGGCTCTGACGGCGCAGCTGCTCGCCCACATAGGCCATGCCGTGGGCGTTGTGGCCCGTGTCGCAGATGACGAGCGGCTTCTCGCCGAGCTTCTGCCAGCGGCCGCGCAGCGAGGTGTGGGCCGCGGCGTCGCGCGTCCCCTCGAGGAAGGCGCGGCGGCTGATGGTCAGCGGCGTCTCCTGGTGGAGGAAGTCGATGGCCGCCGTGGCCGTGATGATGTTGTGGCGCTGGTAGTCGCCCGCCAGGTCGAGCAGCAACTCGAAGTCGTGGTTGTCGCGCGTGCGGTGGAGGTGGAAGAGCTGCCGTTCGCCGGCCGGCTCCTGACCCGTGCAGGTGAAGAGCTCCTCGGCGTGGAGCAGCTTCGACTTGTTGGCGGCAGCCACCTCGGCAAAGACGGGGTCGCACCGCTCGTCGTGCTCGCCGATGATGACGGGGATGCTCTTCTTGATGATGCCGGCCTTCTCGGCGGCAATCTTCTCGGGGGTGTCGCCCAGCAGCGCCGTATGCTCCATGCCGATGTTGGTGATGATGCTCAGAATCGGCACGATGATGTTCGTGGCGTCGAGCCGTCCGCCGAGCCCCGTCTCGATGACGGCCACCTCGACGTCGCTCTGCGCGAAGTAGTCGAAGGCCAGCGCGGCGGTCATCTCGAAGAACGAGAGCCCCAGTTCGACCATGCGGTCGTGGTGCTTGTCGACGAAGTTGACCACCTTCTGCTTGGGAATCATCTCGCCGTCGACGCGGATGCGTTCGCGGAAGTCCTGCAGGTGGGGCGAGGTGAAGAGTCCCGTGCGGTAGCCCGCCTGCTGGAGCACCGAGGCGATGATGTGCGAGACGGAGCCCTTGCCGTTGGTTCCGGCCACGTGGATGGTGAAGAAGTTGCGCTGGGGGTTGCCCAGATGGCGGCAGAAGGCCGCGATGCGTTCCAGCCCCGGCTTGTAGGCCGTCGCTCCTGCGGTCTCGTAGGCCGGTAGCGACGAAAAGAGAAATTCGAGCGTTTGGGAATAGTTCATATCGTTTCGGGAGAGATTTGTCGTGTGGTGCAGCCTCAGTCTACGAGGTAGTTGCGTTTGCGGACGCGGTAGGCGACGTAGTAGAGCACGCAGAGCAGCGCCACGTATTGGGCGATGCGGGCGATGTAGTCGCCGTAGCGGGTGTAGAAGGTGAGGCGGTCGTTGAGGGCCACCTCGTCGGTGAGCGTTCCGCGCTCCTGCCAGCCGAGGGTCCGCCCGATGTCGCCCCGCGCCGTGATGAAGCCCGACATGCCGGTGTTGGCCGCGCGGGCCACGGCGCGGCGGTGCTCGACGGCGCGCAGTCGCGAGATGGTGAACAGGTGGCGGTAGCCGGGCGTGTCGCCCCACCAGCCGTCGTTCGAGATGATGAAGAACGCCCGGGCTCCGTGGCGGACAAACTCGCCGCAGAAGTCACCGTAGAGCCCCTCGTAGCAGATGGGGGCGGCCGTCCGCAGGCCGTTGTGCTCGAAGACGGGGCCCGGCCGTCCGATGCCGATTTGCCCCAGCGTGCCCCCCAGGTCGATGACCAGGAACTTCAGCACGTCGAAGACCCACGTGGGGGTGTTCTCCACGCCGATGACCAGCCGTCCCTTGTGGTGGAGCTGCACGCCGCCCGTCGAGTCAATCCCCAGCGCCGTGTTGTAGATGTCGATGTAGCCGCCACCCTCATAGGGTCGCGCCGTCTCGGACTGCGTCCCGGCGGGGTAGTGGCGCAGCGTGTTGGCCCCCGTGATGAGCATTGCCCCCGACTGCCGCTCGCGCAGCAGCGCGGCGAAGCGCTGCACTGGGTCGGACGCACGGAGCGACGACTCCCACCAGTAGCCCGGCACGGCGGTCTCGGGCAGCAGGATGTAGTCGGCGTCGGCGGGAGCTTCGCCCGCCAGTTCGAGCAGGTTCTCCATCTGCTGCCGTTCGGTGCCGGCGGCGAACTTGTCGTAGCAGTCGACGTTGGGCTGCACGAGCGTCACGCGCGCCCGGGCCTCGGGCTCCTCGTAGCCCGCATAGAGCCCCAGCGAGAGGAGCATCGGCAGGAGCACGGCGGCGGCCGTCGTGAGCGCCCGCCGGCGCGAGGGGCTGCGCAGCGTCTCGAAGAGGAGGATGTTGACGAGCAGCACCCAGAGCGAGCCTCCGAAGACGCCCGTGTATTCGTACCACTGCACCAGGCGGATGTCGTGCGAGAAGCCGTTGCCCAGGATGAGCCACGGCCACGAGAACTCCCCGGTCGTGTACCAGTATTCGGTGGTGAGCCACCCGGCGACGAGCAGCGTGTAGGCCAGTGCCTTCGGCGCCCGTTTCGAGACGGTGTGGAAGGCCATGAAGGCGAGCATGTTGAGGAATGTCGAGGCGAGCGTTGCGGCGATGGGGCCCACCGGCGTGGCGTTCCAAATCCACCAGACGGTCATCGCATTCCAGAGCACGAAGGTGAGCAGCGCCCAGCCGAACATGCCCCACCAGGCGCGGCGCGAGCCGTCGCGCTCGGCGCTGAGCCAGAGCAGCGGGACGAAGGCCACCAGCAGCGTGAGGCCCGTCATGCCGAGCCATCCCGTCGAGAGGAGGAGTGCGGAGAGAATTGCCGCCGCGAATTTTCGGAGCATGTGTGTCGTTTTAACGAGCACAAAAGTAGTCAAAGCAACCGAGAATTTCAAAATAATCCCTATTTTTGTATCATAACGACAACCAAAAACTCTTGCCTATGAAGAACTTCGCATGGATGGGGCTGGTGCTCTGCGCGCTGCTTGCCCTGAGCGGCTGCACGTCGCCGCACGAAGGGTACCGTATCGAGGAGGGGGTGCTCGTCTTCGACACGCCGCCCCGCGAGCCGGGCCAGCAGTCGGTGCTCGGTCTGGCGGTGGAGCCCATCCCCGTGGTGCGGGTGGGGTTCATCGGTCTGGGCATGCGCGGGCCGGGGGCCGTCGAGCGCTTCACCCATCTGGACAGCGTGCGGATTGTCGCCCTGTGCGACCTCTACCCCGAGCGGGTGGCCTCCGCGCAGCGGATTCTTGCGGAGCGGGGGCTCCCCGCGGCGGCCGAATACAGCGGCGAGGAGGGGTGGAAGGAGCTCTGCCGGCGCGACGACATCGACCTGGTCTACATCTGCACGCCGTGGCAGCTCCACGTCCCGATGGCGGTCTACGCCATGGAGCAGGGCAAGCATGTGGCCGTCGAGGTGCCGGCCGCCACGTCGCTCGAGGAGTGCTGGCAGCTGGTCAACACGGCCGAGAAGCGGCAGCGCCACTGCATGATGCTCGAGAACTGCGTCTATGACTTCTTCGAGCTCACGACGCTCAACATGGCGCAGCACGGGCTCTTCGGCGAGCTGCTCGAGGCCGAGGGGGCCTACATCCACAACCTCGAACCCTTCTGGGACTACTACCAGGGCAACTGGCGCCTCGAATTCAACCGCACCCACCGCGGCGACGTCTACGCCACCCACGGACTGGGGCCCGTCTGCCAGCTCTTCGACATCCACCGCGGCGACCGCATGCGCTACCTGGTGGCGATGGACACCCCCTCGGTCAACGGCCTCAAACTGGCCCGCGAAAAGACGGGTGCCGACTCGTTCGCCAACGGCGACCACACGCTGACGCTCATCAGGACCGAGCGCGGCCGCGTCATCCACCTCCAGCACAACGTCTACACGCCGCGTCCCTACAGCCGCATGTACTCCGTCACGGGGAGCGAGGGCTATGCGAGCAAGTATCCCGTCGAGGGGTACGCCTTCCGTCCGGCGCAGCTCTCCGGGGCGGGGGTTCCCGACCTTGAGAACCTGAGCGAACACGCGTTCCTGCCCGATGCGGCGCGCGAGGCGCTCATGCGGCGCTACGAGCACCCCATAGCGGCCGAAATCGCCGGGAAGGCGAAGCAGGTGGGGGGCCACGGCGGCATGGACTTCATCATGGACTACCGGCTGGTCTACTGCCTGCGCCACGGGCTGCCGCTCGACCAGGATGTCTACGATGCGGCCGAGTGGTCCTGCATCGGGGCGCTGACGGCCGCCTCGCTCGAGCGGAACAGCATGCCGGTGGCCGTGCCCGACTTCACGCGGGGCGACTGGAACAAGGTCGACGGCTACCGCCACGCCATGGCCCGCTGACCCGCCGGCCTGCCGATTGCTGCCCGCAGATGCGCCGCCTCACCGCTCTGCTGCCCCGCCGGCCGGAGTGTTTGATTTGTCCGTCGTGGCATGCCGGCCCGCAGACGTGCCGCCTCGCCGGTCCGCTGCCCCGCCGGCCGGAGTGTTTGATTCGCCAGGTCGTGGCATGCCGGCCCGCCGATTGCCGGCCCGCCGATTGCCGGCCTGCTGATTGCTGCCCGCCGACGCGCCGCCTCACCGGTCCGCCGACGCGCCGCCTCACCGCACCTCTGCCCCGCCGCCCGGGGGCGGGCTGAGCCTGCAGAAGTGGGGGCGGAGAAGTGTTCGTTTTGTCTCTTCCCGGAGGCTGCCGCAGGGCGGTTGCGGAGCCTTGGAGGGCGGAGGTTCGGTTTTTTGGCGAAATCGTTCGCCCGTTGTGTTTGATAATTAGATTTTTTTGGGATTATTTCCTACCTTTGCGGCTTCGTCGTCGCGCCGGCTCTGCGCAGCCCCCTCCGCACGGCATCGGAACGGGGTGCCGGAGAGCCTCCGGCCGCCTTCCCGGCCGTCCGGTAAAAGGCTCCGTACGGTTGTCGTGTTGAGGCGCCTGAAGAAGGCCTGGACGCAGGGGTGGAAGGACTCCGCCCGGCCGCCGGAGAAAGACCTCGGAGGCAGGGGTAGAAGAACTCCGCCCGGCCGCCCGGTTGGTGCGCGGATGTGGAATTTTTCCACGGAGGTGTGGCGCGCTCCCCACCCTCGGGGTGTCGCCCGGATGCGGCCCAGAAGGCTGCCCGAGAGCGCCTTGCGGCGGATGCGGCCCGGCCGGCATGGATTTTGGACCTTAAGGAACACTTGTTTTTTTAGAAGAAACTGAAGTCTCATCTATATGAATCTCGAACGGATTTTCGAACGAATCAAGTCGGGCGTCGTACGCTGGACCCCCGATTTCGTAAAGCGGGCGTTTGCCCGGATTCCCCGCGTGCAGATACATCTGAGCCGCCGGCAGCAGATTGCGGGCGGCGTGCTCCTGCTGCTGGTGGCGGGCGGCCTGCTCTGGCTCTGGCTGCGGCCGCGCCCCGAAATCGTGGTGCTGCCCGTGGTGGAGGTCGAGCCCGTCACGACCCAGGATGTCAACATCTACGGCGAATACGTGGGCCGCATCCGCGCCCAGCAGTTCGTCGAAATCCGCGCCCGCGTCGAGGGCTACCTCGAAAAGATGCTCTTCGCCGAGGGTACCTACATCCAGAAGGGGCAGACGCTCTTCGTCATCGACCCCCGCCTCTACCGCGCCCGCGCCAACAAGGCGGCCGCCCAGCTCAACAAGGCCCGCGCGCTGGAGACCAAGGCCAAGCGCGACCTGGACCGCATCCGCCCCCTCTACGAGCAGAATGCCGCCAGCCAGCTCGACCTGGACAATGCGGTGGCCACCTACGAGAGCGCCGCGGCCGACGTGGTGGTCTGCGAGGCTGACCTCACGCAGGCCGAGATGACGCTCGGCTACACCACCGTGCAGTCGCCCATCGCGGGCTACATCTCCGAACGCCACGTCGACATCGGTACGCTGGTCGGCCCCGGCGGACAGTCGCTGCTGGCCACCGTGGTCAAGAGCGACACCGTGCGCGTCGACTTCAGCATGACGGCCCTCGACTACCTGCGCAGCAAGGAGCGCAACGTCAACCTGGGCCAGAAGGATACCGCCCGCAAGTGGAACCCCTACATCACGGTGACGCTGGCCGACGGCTCGCAGTACCCCTACCGCGGTCTGGTCGACTTCGCCGACCCGCAGGTCGACCCCCAGACGGGTACCTTCTCCGTGCGCGCCGAGATGGCCAACCCCGACCACATCCTGCTGCCGGGCCAGTTCACCACCGTCAAGCTGCTGCTCGACGTGCGTGAGGACGCCGTGGTGGTCCCCACCAAGGCGGTGGTCATCGAGAAGGGCGGCGCCTACATCTTCGTGGTGCGCCCCGACAGCGTGGTCGAGAAGCGCTTCATCGAGACGGGCCCCGAAATCGGCAACAACATCGTCGTCGAGCGCGGTCTGGCCCCCCGCGAGGACATCGTCATCGAGGGCTATCACAAACTTTCGCACGGCATGCGCGTAGAGCCCGTGACGGCCGGTTCGCGCACCGGAACGCGCGACGAGGAGGCGGAGCCGGAACAGTAAGAGGAGGAACACGAGCCTATGAAAAGCGACTTCTTTATCGACAGGCCCGTCTTCTCGACGGTGCTCTCCATCATCATCGTAATCGTCGGCTGCATCGGCCTTGCGCTGCTGCCCGTCGACCAGTACCCGCAGATTGTCCCGCCCGTGGTGAAGATTTCGGCCTCCTATCCGGGAGCCGACGCCCAGACCGTATCGCAGGCCGTGGCCACCCCCATCGAGCAGGAGCTCAACGGTACGCCCGGCATGATATACATGGAGTCGTCGAGCTCCAACTCGGGCGGCTTCTCGGTGACGGTGACCTTCGACATCTCGACCAACCCCGACCTGGCGGCCGTCGACATCCAGAACCGCATCAAGGAGGCCGAGTCGCGCCTGCCGGCCGAGGTGGTGCAGAACGGCATCTCGGTCGAGAAGCAGGCATCGAGCAAGCTGATGACCATCACGCTGCTCTCGAACGACCCGAAATTCGACGAAATCTACCTCTCGAACTACGCGACGCTCAACGTGCTGGACATGCTGCGCCGCATCCCGGGCGTGGGGCGCGTGTCGAACGTCGGCAGCCGCTACTACGCCATGCAGATTTGGGTGCAGCCCGACCGTCTGGCCGCCCTCGGCATCACGGTCAAGGACCTGCAGAACGCCCTCAAGGACCAGAACCGCGAGTCGGCCGCCGGCGTGCTGGGGCAGGCCCCCATGTCGGGACTCGACGTGACGACCCCCATCACGGCGCAGGGACGCCTCTCGTCTGTGAGCCAGTTCGAGGACATCGTCGTGCGGGCCAACCCCGACGGCTCTATCATCCGCCTGCGCGACGTGGCGCGCATCTCGCTCGAGGCGCAGTCCTATTCGACCGAGAGCGGCATCAACAGCGACAACGCCGCCGTGCTGGACATCTACATGCTGCCGGGTGCCAACGCCATGGAGGTGGCCGAGTCGGTGCGCGCGGCGATGGATGAAATCAGCCGCAACTTCCCCGAAGGCATCTCCTACGAGATACCGTTCGACATGACCACCTACATCGCCGAGTCGATTCACCACGTCTACCGCACGCTCTTCGAGGCGCTGCTGCTGGTGATTCTGGTGGTCTTCCTCTCGCTGCAGAGCTGGCGCGCGACGCTCATCCCCATCGTGGCGGTCCCCATCTCGCTCATCGGTACCTTCGGCGTGATGCTCATCTTCGGCTTCTCGCTCAACATGCAGACGCTGCTGGGTCTGATTCTGGCCATCGGTATCGTCGTCGACGACGCGATTGTGGTGGTCGAGAACGTCGACCGCATCATGAACGAGGAGCACCTCTCGCCCTACGAGGCGACCAAGAAGGCGATGAGCGGCATCGGCGGCGCACTGGTGGCCATGTCGCTCGTGCTGTGCGCCGTCTTCGTCCCCGTGAGCTTCCTCTCGGGCATCACCGGACAGCTCTACCGCCAGTTCACCATCACGATTGCCGTTTCGGTCATCATCTCGACCGTCGTGGCGCTGACGCTCAGCCCCGTGATGTGTTCGCTCTTCCTGCGTCCCGAAGGCGAGGGCCGCAAGCCCCGCATCTTCCGCCTCATCAACCTCGGCCTGGCCCGCGGCAACAACCTCTACAGCCGGATGATTGGCCGCTCGCTGACCCGTTCGCGGCGGATGTTCGCCGCCTTCGGCATCGTGCTCGTCGGCATCTGGCTGATGAACCGGCTGGTGCCCCAGAGCTTCATGCCCCAGGAGGACCAGGGATACTTCACCGTCGAGCTGGAGCTGCCCGAGTCGGCAACCATCGAGCGTACGCGCGAGGTGACCGACCGCGCGATGAGCTACCTGATGAAGGACCCCGACGTGCGCTACGTGCTCAACGTCACCGGTTCGAGCCCCCGCGTGGGTACGAGCCAGGCGCGCAGCCAGCTGACGGTGATTCTCAAGGAGTGGAACGAGCGCGAGACGGAGGACGTGAGCGAGGTGATGGAGCGTGTGCGCGAGGAGTTCGAGCGCTATCCCGAGTGCAAGGTCTACCTCTCGCGGCCGCCGGTGATTCCGGGTCTCGGCACCTCGGGCGGCTTCGAGATGGTGCTCGAGGCGCGCTCCGATGCCGGCTACGCCGACCTGCAGCGGGCCGTCGACACGCTGATGCACTACGCCGAGCGGCGCCCCGAACTGACGGGCCTCGCCTCGTCGATGCAGAACGACATCCCGCAGCTCTACTTCGACGTCGACCGCGACAAGGCGCAGATGCTCGGCGTGCCGATGTCGGACATATTCTCGACGATGAAGGCCTTCACGGGCTCGATTTACGTCAACGACTTCAACATGTTCAACCGCATCTACCGCGTCTACATCCAGGCCGAGGCGCCCTACCGTGCGCAGCGCGACAACCTGAACCTCTTCTTCGTGCGGGCCTCGGGGGGTGAGATGGTGCCCGTCACGGCGCTCGGCACGACCCACTACACGACGGGTGCCGGCACCATCAAGCGCTTCAACATGTTCACCTCGGCGGTCATCACGGGCGAGGCGGCCCACGGCTACAGTTCGGGCCAGGCGATGGACGTGCTGCAGCGCATCGTGCGCGAGCATTTGCCGGCGAACATCGGCGTCGAGTGGAGCGGCCTCTCCTACCAGGAGAAGCACGAGGGCGGACAGACCGGCACGGTGCTGGCGCTGGCCTTCCTCTTCGTCTTCCTCTTCCTGGCGGCGCAGTACGAGAGCTGGTCGGTGCCCGTGGCGGTGATTCTCTCGCTGCCGGTGGCCGGCATCGGCGCCTACCTGGGCATCTGGCTCTGCGGGCTGGAGAACAACATCTACTTCCAGATTGGTCTGGTGATGCTCGTGGGTCTGGTGGCCAAGAACGCCATCCTGATTGTCGAGTTCGCCAAGGAGGAGGTCGAGAAGGGTCGCGACGTGGTCTCGGCGGCGCTCACCGCCGCGCGGCTGCGCTTCCGCCCCATTGTGATGACCTCGCTGGCCTTCATCCTGGGTCTGCTGCCGCTGGTCTTCGCCTCGGGTCCCGGTTCGGCAAGCCGTCAGGGCATCGGTACGGGTGTCTTCTTCGGCATGCTGGTGGCCATCTCGGTGGGCATCGTCTACGTACCCTTCTTCTTCGTCTGGATATACCGGTTAAAAGCCAAGCTGAAAAAATGAAACATCGTACGATACTTGCTCTGCTTCTGCTTCTGACGGTCCTCGCCGCCACCTCCTGCTCGGCGGTGCGCGAATGCCGGAGCCCCGAGCTGAACCTCCCCTCGACCCTTGCCGAGGGGGATGCCGACTCGCTCACGGTGGCCGACCTGGCCTGGTGGGAGTTCTACGGCGACCCGGCCCTGCGCCGCATCATCGAACGGACGCTCGAGAACAACAAGGACATGTTGGCCGCCGCGGCCCGTGTCGAGGAGTACCGCCAGCTCTACCGCGTGAAGAAGGCCGAGCGGCTGCCCTCGTTCAGCGCCCCGGTCTATGCCAACCGTGAGACGAACGACTACTACGGCAAGAACTTCATCAACGACCCCGAAATCGGCGTGAAGGCCTCGGTGAGCTGGGAACTCGACATGTGGGGCAACCTGCGCTGGGCCAAGCGCAAGGGGGGCGCCGAATACATGGCCACGGTCGAGGACGAGCGTGCGATGCGCATGACGCTGGTGGCCGAGGTGGCCACGGCCTACTTCAATCTGGTGGCGCTCGACAACGAGCTGACCATCGTGCGGCAGACGCTCAAGACCCGCAGCGAGGGGGTCAAGCAGGCGCGGCTGCGCTTCGAGGGGGGGCTGACCTCCGAGACGGTCTTCCAGCAGGCGAAGGTGGAGTACGCCTCGACGGCGGCGCTCATCCCCGACCTGGAGCGGCGCATCGAAATCACAGAGAACAGCATCTCGCTGCTCATGGGCGAATACCCCGACTGGGAGGTGGTGCGCAGCGGCATGGATACCGAGGTGATGCTCTCCGACACGGTCCCCGTGGGGCTCCCCTCGGAGCTGCTCCAGCGGCGTCCCGACGTGCGTTCGTCGGAGCAGCGGCTGCGTGCGTCGATGGCGGCCGTGGGCGTGGCCTACGCCGACCGCTTCCCGCGGCTGATGCTGACCCTCACGGGCGGCGTTGAGGACGGAAACTTCAACCACCTCTTCGAGGCGCCCTTCACCTACATGGCCGGGACGCTCTCGGCACCGCTCTTCGCCTTCGGGCGCAAGAAGGCGCGCTACCGCGCCGCCGTGGCGGCCTACGACCAGGCGCGGCTGGGCTACGAGCAGAAGGTGCTCGAGGTCTTCAAGGAGGTCAACGACGCCGTGGTGACCTACCGCAGCGTCCGCAGTTCGGCGACGCTGAAGGCCAACCTGCGCGATGCGGCCCGCAAGTATGTCGACCTGGCGCAGCTGCAGTACCGGGCCGGCAGCATCAACTACCTCGACGTGCTCGACGCCCAGCGGCGTTATTTCGACGCCCAGATTGGCGTGAGCAACGCCGTGCGCGACGAGCATCTGGCACTGGTGAATCTCTACAAGGCGCTCGGTGGCGGCTGGACCACTCCGGAGGAGCAGTCGGCCGGTGAGCCGGAGGGCGCGGCCGACGGGAAGAAGCCCTCGGAGACCCCCTCGGAGAAGAGCTCCGGGCGGCAGTCGGAGCGGTAGTGACGCGCTGCGGCGCAGGAGGAAAGAAGCGGGAGCTTCGGAACATTGTCCGAAGCTCCCGCTTCTTTTTGCAGCCTTGCTGCCGGTCCGGATGGTCGCGGCCGACGTCCGGGGCTCAGTGCAGCTCCGGGGATTGCTTGCTCCTCTGCTCCGGCACCTGCTCGCTTCTTTGCTATCGCCCGGCGACCGGTCCTCCCCGCTCCATTCCCGGGGCGGGGCGCTCTCTTCCCGGCCGGCACTCCTTCGAGGCCCTTTCGCTATCGGCCGGCCCGGTTCTTCTCCGCCCCTTTTCCCGGGGCGGGGCGCTCTCTTCCCGGCCGGTACTCCTTCGAGGCCCTTTCGCTATCGGCCGGCCCGGTTCTTCTCCGCACCTTTTCACGGGGCGGGGTGCTTCCTCTCCGGCCTGCCTGTGCCCCTTCGGGACTTCCGCCGCTACCGCGCGGCGGCGAACTCCTTGAGCAGGGCAATCTCCTCGGGCCAGCGCTCCTCGTCGGGGGTCTCGAGGATGAGCGGAATGCCGTCGAAGCGGGCATCCGAGGCGATGTAGCGGAAGCAGGTGATGCCGAGCGTCCCCTCGCCCAGCGGCGAGTGGCGGTCGACGCGGCTCTCCAGCGGCTTCATCGCGTCGTTCAGATGCATCCCCTTCAGATAGCGGAACCCCACCACGCGCTCCAGTTCGGCGAAGGTGCGCTCACACGCCTCCTCTGTCCGCAGGTCGTACCCTGCGGCAAAGGCGTGGCAGGTGTCGATGCAGACCCCCACGCGCGACTTGTCCTCGACGCGGTCGATGATGTAGGCCAGATGCTCGAAGCGGTAGCCCAGGTTGGAACCCTGCCCCGCCGTGTTCTCGATGACGGCCGTCACGCCGTGCGTGCGGTCGAGCGCCATGTTGATGGACTCGGCAATCAGGTCGAGGCTCTGCTCCTCGGTCACCTTGCGCAGGTGGCTCCCGGGGTGGAAGTTCAGCCGGTCGAGCCCCAGCTGCTCGCAGCGGCGCATCTCGTCGAAGAAGGCCTCGCGCGACTTCTCGAGCCCCTCGCGCTCGGGATGGCCCAGATTGATGAGGTAGGAGTCGTGGGGCAGAATCTGCGCCGGGGTGTAGCCCAGTTCGGCGCAGGCAGCGCGGAACGAGGCTATTTCTGCCTCGGTGAGGGGCTTGGCCATCCACTGGCGCTGGTTTTTGGTGAAGAGTGCAAAGGCCGTGGCGCCGATGCGGTGCGCGTTGCGGGGGGCATTCTCCAGCCCGCCCGAGGCGCTGACGTGTGCTCCGATGTATTTCATGGTTGCGTTTTTGCGGTGTTTGGTTGACGATTAACAGCCGTAAAGTTAATGTATTTGCAAATAAATTCCTAAATTTGCAAGGTATTGTTTCAGTCAACTGCTTCATTATGAAATACATTGCTCCGTTGTTGCTGCTCGCGGCCCTCGGCCTGGCCCTTCCGGCCGCCGCCCAGATATCGATTGACGAGGTGAATGCCGAAGAGGAGGAGGTGACCTTCCGCGACGAGCTCAAGCCCACGTCGGTCGACCTGACCTACTTCAACCGGGCACGCTACCGCGCCGAGCGGGCCGCCATCCGCAAGGAGCGCAACTACCTCGAAATAGGCTCGAGCCTCCAGGGCACGCTCTCCTCCTACAACGACCCGTGGATTGCCGTCTCGGGCGGTGACAACTCCATCGCGCTGATGGCGTCGCTCTACCTGCGCCACACCTTCACGAAGAACCTCTTCTCCATCACGACGACCGTCGACGCCATGTTCGGCTACAACCGGATGAAGGTCGAGACGACCGACGCCGAGGGCAATACGACCAGCAACGGCGTCTGGTACAAGAACCAGGACGAGTTCGCCATCTCGGTGGCCCCCTCGTTCAAGATGTCGAAGAACTGGTCCTACGGTTCGATTTTCAAGTTCCGCAGCCAGTTCGCCAACGGCTACATCTCGCGTACGCAGCAGACGCCCACCGACCTCAAGAGCACCTTCATGGCGCCGGGCTACCTCGACATCTCGTTCGGTATCACCTACAAGTGCCCCAAGCCCAAGTTCCCGATTTCGGTCAACCTCTCGCCGCTGGCCCTGAGCGCCGTCTTCGTCGAGAACGCCGACGTCCGCAACAACGTGGTGACCGATGACAGCAAGCCGGGCTGGGAGGCCTACGGTCTGGCCTACGCCGACAAGACGTCGAAGTACGAGGGCGGCTCCTCCATCCAGCTCGATTTCGACCGCTCGTTCGGCAAGAACGGCTTCCTGCGCTACCGCACGACGCTCTTCTCCTTCTACGGTTGGATATCCGACATCGGCGTGAAGAACAAAATCAGCGACTACTCGTCGTGGAAGAGGGCCTACGACGCCTGGAACGGCATGGAGAACAAGGACCCCAAGCAGAAACCCGTGCTGCCCATCCATCCGACGGTGCGCTGGGAAAATACGATTGAAATCAAGGCAACAAAATTCATCGCCACAACGTTGACATTCCAGCTCTACTACAACCGGGCGCAGAACGTCGACGTGCAGACGCAGACGCTGCTGAGCGTCGGTCTGAGCTATACGTTCAAGAACAAGTAACCAGTAATACCAAAACCGCAGTTCCGGCCCCGTGGGCCGGAGTCCGCTCCCGACGGTGCGACCGTGCGGGGGCGGCTTTGCATCCGAGAACTATGTACAAGAATTCGAAACGCACCGTGATTTTCCCGCTGCTGCTGGCCGCGGGGGTGGTGCTCGGGCTGCTCATGGGCCAGTTCATGGGGCGCAACAGCGTCGAAGCCCGCATCAAGGGGGTGCTGAGCCACATGGCCTTCCCCAACAACAAGCTCACCTATACGCTCTCGCTCATCGAGAACCAGTACGTCGACTCCATATCGATGGATTCGCTCGCCGAGCATGTCATCCCGCTGCTCGTGCGCGAACTGGACCCCCATTCGGTCTACATCCCCGCCTCGGAGATGCAGGCGCTCAACGAGCCCCTCGAGGGTGAGTTCGACGGCATCGGCGTGGTCTTCAACATGGCCACCGATACGGTCATCGTGCTCAACGTCATCCCCCACGGTCCGAGCGACAAGGCGGGGGTGCGGGCCGGGGACCGCATCCTCGAAATCGGCGACTCGCTCGTGGCCGGACGCGGCATTCCGCAGCAGGAGGTGGTCAAGATGCTGCGCGGTCCGCGCGGCACGAAGGTCCGTCTGGGTCTGGGCCGGCAGGGGATTCCCGACCTGGTTCCGGTCGAGGTGGTGCGTGACGTGATACCCATCCGAAGCGTCGAGTCGGCCTTCCGCATCGCCGACGGCATCGGCTACATCCGCCTGGGGCAGTTCGCCCGGACGACCCACGAGGAGCTGGCGCGGGCGCTCGACACGCTGCGCGGCGAGGGGGTCCGCAAGCTGATTTTCGACCTGCGCGGCAATTCGGGCGGCTTCCTCGACCAGGCGATTCTGGTGGCCAACGAGTTTCTCCACAAGGGGCAGCTGATTGTCTACACGGAGGACCGCCACCACGAGCAGCTGCGCCAGTATGCCGACGGCACGGGGCGCGCCCAGGATATGGAGGTGGCGCTGCTCATCGACGAGGGGAGCGCCTCGTCGAGCGAGATTCTGGCCGGCGCGCTGCAGGACAACGACCGGGCCACCATCCTCGGCCGCCGCTCCTTCGGCAAGGGGCTCGTCCAGCGGCAGATACCCTACAGCGACGGCTCGGCGCTGCGGCTCACCACGGCCCGCTACTACACGCCGACGGGCCGCTCCATCCAGAAGCCCTACACCATCGGCGACGACGAGGATTACGAGGCCGACCTGTGGCACCGCTACGAGAACAACGAGTTCTTCACGGCCGACAGCATCCACTTCGCCGACTCGCTCAAGCGCATCACGCCGGGCGGCAAGGTGGTCTACGGCGGGGGCGGCATCATGCCCGACATCTTCATCCCGGCCGATACGACCGACGTGACCCCCTACTACGTCGAGGTGGCCGGGCGCAACATCCTCTACCGCTATACGATTGAGTATGCCGACCGCCACCGCGACGCGCTCAACGCCGTGCGGAGCGTCGACGGGCTCAAGGCGCTGCTCGACTCGGACCGCAACCTGGTCGAGGATTTCGTCCGCTACGCCGCCCGCAAGGGGGTTGCCCCGCGGCGCGGCGACATCGCCCGCTCGCGAAGGCTCATCGAGGCGCAGCTACGTGCCTACATCGGCCGCAATACGGCGCTCGAGGATGACGGCTTCTATGCCAACATCTATCCGGTCGACAACGTGATTACGGCGGCTATCAAGGTGCTTCGCGATTCGACGCAGCAGACGGCGGCTGCTCCGGCCGCTGCTTCTGCCGCAGTCCCGACGGCATCGGAGGGCTCGGCCGAATCGGCTGCTGCCTCGGGCAGGCAGTGAGCCGGAGCCTGAGCTGCGGCCGGTGACGGTGCGGCTCCGGAATACGGCGCGCGGCGTCGGTTAGGCGCGGCTCCGGAACGCGCCGTGGCGTCGGGTAAGCGTCGCGGCTCCGGAACGCGTTGCGGATGCGTAAAGGCGGCGCAGATACAAAAAAGAGCGGCGGCATCGCTCCCTTGAAGGGAAGGATACCGCCGCTTCTTTTTATCGCCTTATCGTCGGGTTCCGGCGGGGCCGTGAACCTTGCAGCGCCGGTTTAGAAGAACTTCACCTGCTTGCCCTCGATGGCCGTGAGCAGGTTGTTGGCGGCCGAAGAGGCTCCGATGCGGAAGAGCTCGGTCGTGAGCCACTCCTTGCCCAGAATCTCCTCGACAATCGTGTAGTAGAGCACCGCCTCCTCGGGGGTGCGGACACCGCCGGCAGCCTTGAAGCCCACCTTGCGACCCGTGCGGGCGTAGTAGTCGCGAATCGCCTCGCACATCACCACGGCAGCCTCGGGCGTGGCTGCCACGTCAATCTTGCCCGTCGAGGTCTTCACGAAGTCGGCACCGGCGAACATCGAGAGCAGCGAGGCCTTGCGAATCAGCTCCGGCGTCTTGAGCGCCCCCGACTCGATGATGACCTTCAGCACGATGTCATCGTCCATCTCCTTGCGGATGACCTCCACCTCGTTGGCAGCCTCGTCGTATTCGCCCGTGAGCATGTGGCCCACGTTGAGCACGATGTCTATCTCGTCGGCGCCGTTCTCGATGGCCATGGCCACCTCGAGTGCCTTTACCTCCAGATAGGTCTGCGAGGCGGGGAATCCGCCGGCCACGCTGGTGATGCGCATCGGCGTGCCGTCAACGGCCACCCCGACCGTCTCGACGAACGAGGGGTAGATGCAGATGGAGGCGACGTTGGGGATGTGGGGGAATGCCTTGTAGAACTCCACGGCCTTGCGGGCAAGCTCCGTCACGGAGGTCACCGAGTCGTTGCACGAGAGGGTGGTGAGGTCGATGGCCGAGTAGCAGAACTTGTAGACGTCGGTCGTGGCGTTGCGGGCTGCGAGGCCCTTGATGCGGGCGACCTCTTCGGCAACCTGAGCCTCGCTCGGTGCCGGGGCATATTCGTTGAGGTGATTGGCGTATTCCATAGGTACAGTCGCTAATTTTTACAAAAATAGGAAAATAAATCGAGACGTCGGGCACATTGCGGGTGAATATTTTCGTCCGCGGCGCTCTTTTCCCTCATTGGACCCGGAAGCGGTCCGGAGGGGTTGTTGCGAGCGTGTCGGTTGGGGTGCCTTGGACCGGACAAGTTGGCCCGAGCGGGTTGGTCTGGACGGGCTGTCGCGAGCGTGTCGGTTGGGGTGCCTTGGACCGGACGAGTTGGCCCGAGCGGGTTGGTCCGGAGGGGTTGTTGCGAGCGTGTCGGTTTGGATGCCTTGGACCGGACGAGTCGACCCGAATGGGTTGGTCCGGAGGGGTTGTTGCGAGCGTGTCGGTTAGGGTGTCTTGGATTGGACGAGTCGACCCGAATGGGTTGGCTCGGAGGGGTTGTTGTGAGCGTGTCGGTTTGGATGCCTTGGAGCGGACGAGTCGACCCGAATGGGTTGGTTCGGACGGGTTGTCGCGAGCGTGTCGGTTGGGATGCCTTGGGCCGTCCGAGCCGACCCGAATGGGTTGGTCCGTGCACGGTTTGTATTCGTTCATTTTGGTTCGAGACGGCCGTTCCCTGCCCGCTTTTCCCTGCGCTCCGGGCCGCTGCCTTCCGTGCTTTGTTCCGCTGTCTCCTATGCCTCGCCCGCACCTCCTTGCACCCGGGCGTTGCCTTCCTGTGCTTCGGACTGCTGCCTCCCGTGCTTTGTTCCGCTGTCTCCTATGCCTCGCCCGCACCTCCTTGTACACGGGCGTTGCCTTCCTGTGCTTCGGACTGCTGCCTCCCGTGCTTTGTTCCGCTGTCTCCTATGCCTCGCCCGCACCTCCTTGTACACGGGCGTTGCCTTCCTGTGCTTCGGACTGCTGCCTTCCGTGCTTTGTTTCGCTGTCTCCTATGCCTCGCCCGTTCCTCCTTGCACCCAGGTCGTTGCCTCCTGTAGCCCACGGCCCGCTTCTCTCAGTCCACGGCCCCGCTCTTTCCTGTTCTTCGGCCCGCTCTTTCCTGCCCTTCGGCCTGCACTCTCTTACACCTTCCTGCACTCTACACCCTCCTGCACCCTCCTGCTCCTTTGCCCACGCTTTTCTGCGCTTCGGCCCGCTTCCTCTTGCTCTCCTCACTCTGCCCGCGCTCCTCCCCGTGCAAAAGAAAACCCCCGAAGGCCTGGCCTTCGGGGGTTTCCGGTTATTGTCGGTCGCGAATTACTTCGCAAGAGCCTTCAGGTTGACATCCTTGGCTGCCTTGTCGGCCAGCTTCGGGTTCTTCGAGATGGCGCTCTTGAGCTGTGCCTCGGCTGCGGTGAGGTCACCCTCCTTGACAGCGATGACGGCACGCAGGTAGTCTGCCTCGGCCGAGTTGTCCTTGGCAATCGACTTCTTGGCACCTGCCAGGTCGTTGTTCATCACCTGAGCGATGGCAGCGTTGTAGCCCTCAAGACCGTTGGCAGCGCTCTTGTAGTCGCCCTGAGCGGCGGCCAGAGCAGCCTTCGACTGTGCGTCGGCAGCCTGAGCGTACTTCTTGGCCTCGGCCGTGTTGCCGTTCGACAGGTTGGCCAGCACGAGGTTCTTGTTCAGCTCGGGAGTGGTGTTACCCAGCTCGGCAGCCTTCTCGAAAGACTTCAGAGCGGCAGCCTTCTCACCGGCCTTCTCCTGAGCGATACCCAGGTTGTTGTAGGCGCGGGCGTCGTTGTAGGTCTTGGCGGTGTACTCCAGAACGGCAATCTGTACGTTTACATCGTCGGTCAGCGACTCGGCGGCGTAGAGCAGCTCCTCGTTGGTGAGCTGGTCGTACTGCTTATTGTTGACGAAGGCCATAATCTCGGCATCGGTCTTGCCCTGGATGTCCGACGTGTTGATAATCTGCGAGCGGCGCAGCTCGGGCAGAACCTCGGTCTTCAGCTCGTTGAATACCGACGAGAGGTTCTTAATCTGAGCCTCACGCTCGGCGGGCGAGTTGTACATCTTCAGCACCTGGAGAATGAGGTCCTTGTCCTTGATGTCCGACTTCTCGACCAGCTCCTTGAAGCCGTCCCAGTCCTCACCGTAGGCAGCGGCGTCCACATCCAGACCCGAGTCCTTCAGCAGCTTGGCCACAACCTTCTTACCCGACTCGCTGCGGGCCTGCGAGAGCTTGTCGTTGAACTTCACCGGACCATCGGGCGAAGCATAACCCTTGACGGCGATGCTCTGCGAGATGCGGTCGTTGCCCAGCTGCTCGTCCACGTTGGCCTTGAATGCCTCCAGGTCGGCCTTCTCCTCGTTCTTCTTCGTTACCTTCGACGAGTTGATGGCGTAGAGCAGGTCGGTCTTGTCGACAACGGTGGTCACCTTCTTGTAGTTGTTGGCCATCGGAGCCATCAGGTCCGAGTACTTGAGGTCCTGCTGCAGGGTGTTGACACCGTAGGCAACCGTCAGACCGAACTCCTTGGCAAGAGCGGCCTTGGCAGCCTCGTCGTCACCGGCCAGCACGGCAGCCTGCTCCTTGGTGGGCAGCGCGCCGTTGTTCAGGTTCACGAGCGTGAACTCCTTGCACTTGCCCTTCGGGCACTTAATCTCGGCACGCAGCTGGAGCATGCTCTGGGCCATGCGTGCGTCGTAGGGGAACTCCACGTGCAGCGTGTAGTTGCCGCCGTTGTTCTTGTCAACGACCGTGTAGTTGTCGTCAACCTTCGAACCCTGGAAGTATTTGGTCGTACCGGCAACCTCGCCGCCCTCGAATACGAGTACGGGCGTTACCTTCAGCACGGCTTTGGCGTTGAAGTACTCTACGGGGAAAGTAACCGTGACGTCGGCGGCAACGACGCCGTTGTTGAGGGCCAGAATCTCGGGTGCGCAGGTCACGTTGACCTCGTCCTGATGCTTGGCCATCTTCTTGAAGCAGTTACAGCTCGAGAACGCCAGCGAGGCGGCTACGAGCACAACGCTCAACTTAAAAAGATTTTTCATAGCGAACTAAAGATTAATGTTTAATGTTTTTTCGTCCTTGCTTGCCGGTCGTTTCCGGCCGGAGGATGAACCGTTTGGCTCTTCTTCGTCCGGGAACAACGCAAATATAGAAAACTCCCGCTAAATGTGCAACATTTCGAAGAAATTTTCACCGAATGCCGCTACGCCCTGCCGGGCCTCCGGAGAGGCCCCGCAGAGTGTTCTGCGGGGGTCGGGGCTCAATCTTACTTCTCCTCGGGACGGCGCTCGCGGTGGCCGCGGCGCTCGCCGCGCTCCTCGCGCGGGCGGCGTTCACGCTCGACCCAGCCCTCGGGCTTGGGAAGCAGCGCCTTGCGCGAGAGCTTCAGCTTGCCCGTCTTGGGGTCGACGCCGATGAGCTTCACGTCGATTTCGTCGCCCTCCTTCAGGCCCGTCTCCTCCATCGTCTCGAAGCGCTTGTAGTCGATTTCCGAGATGTGGAGCAGCGCATCCTTGCCCGGCATAATCTCGACGAAGGCGCCGAAGGCGACAATCGAGCGAATCTTGCCGTGGTAGGTCTCGCCCACCTCCGGAACGGCCACGATGGCCTTGATGCGGGAGAGAGCGCCGTCGAGCGCAGCCTTGTCCTGGCCGAAGATGTCGACAATGCCCTTGTTCTCGACCTCGGTGATGGTGATGGTCGTGCCGGTGGTCTTCTGGATGTCCTGGATGACCTTGCCGCCGGGGCCGATGACGGCACCAATCATATCCTGCGGGATGGTAATCTGGACGATGCGCGGTACGAAGGGACGGTACTCGGCGCGCGGCTCGGCGATGCACTCCGTCAGCTTGTCGAGGATGTACATGCGGCCTACGCGGGCCTGCTCAAGCGCCTTGGCCAGCACCTCGTACGAGAGGCCGTCAACCTTGATATCCATCTGCGTGGCGGTGATGCCGTCGCGCGTACCCGTTACCTTGAAGTCCATGTCGCCCAGGTGGTCCTCATCGCCCAGGATGTCCGACAGCACGGCCCAGCGGCCCGTTGCCGAGTCGGAAATCAGACCCATGGCAATGCCCGAAACCGGCTTCTTGAGCTTCACGCCGGCATCCATCAGCGCCAGCGTGCCGGCGCAGACCGTAGCCATCGACGACGAGCCGTTCGACTCGAGGATGTCCGATACGACGCGCACGGCGTAGGGGTTCTCGTCGCCGACGGGAACCATCGGCTTCAGGGCGCGCCATGCCAGGTGGCCGTGGCCGATTTCGCGGCGGCTCAGACCGCGTGCTGCCTTCGCCTCACCCGTCGAGAAGGGCGGGAAGTTGTAGTGGAGCACGAACTGCTCGGTACCCTGTACGAGCACCTCGTCCTTGACCTTCTCGTCGAGCTTCGTGCCGAGCGTCACCGATGCGAGCGCCTGCGTCTCGCCGCGGGTGAAGATGGCCGAGCCGTGGGCGGCGGGCAGGTAGCCCACCTCGCACCAGATGGGGCGGATTTCGTCCGTGCGGCGGCCGTCGAGACGCTTGCCCTCGTCGAGAATCATGTTGCGCATGGCCTTCTTCTGGACGTCGTCGTGGAAGTACTTGTGGATGAGGGGGGCCTTCTCGACGAGCTCCTCCTCCGTATAGCGCGATGCGAACTCGGCCTCCAGGGCGTTGAAGGCATCCTCGCGCTCGTGCTTCATCGTGCCGCTGGTGGCGATGGCGTAGGCCTTGTCGTAGAGCTCGCGGATGATGGTCTGGCGCAGCTCTTCGTCGTTGACCTCGTGGCAGTAGGTGCGCTTGACATCCTTGCCCAGCTCCTTCGAGAGCTCAATCTGTACGGCGCAGTGCTTCTTGATTTCCTCGTGCGCGAACTTGATGGCGCCGAGCATCACCTCCTCGGAGACCTCCTTCATCTCACCCTCGACCATGAGGATGTTGTCAATCGTACCGCCGACCATGATGTCGAGGTCGGCCTCGGGCATCTGCGAGAAGGTGGGGTTGATGACGTACTGGCCGCCGATGCGGGCCACGCGCACCTCCGAGATGGGGCCGCCGAAGGGGATGTCCGATACGGCGAGGGCGGCCGAAGCGGCCAGACCCGCCAGTGCGTCGGGCTGAATATCCTTGTCTGCCGAGATGAGGTTGACCGTCACGTATACCTCGGCGTGGAAATCCGCGGGGAAGAGCGGGCGCAGGGCGCGGTCAATCAGACGTGCAACGAGAATCTCGCTGTCGTTGGCCTTGCCTTCGCGCTTCATGAAGCCTCCGGGGTAGCGGCCCGCGGCGGCATATTTCTCCTTGTACTCCACCTGAAGCGGCATGAAGTCGGTGTCGGGTTTTGCATCCTTGGCGGCAACGACCGTGGCCAGGAGCATCGTGTCTCCCTGCTTCACCACGACGGAGCCGTCGGCCTGTTTGGCCAGTTTGCCCGTTTCAATCTCAATCTGGCGACCGTCGGCCAGCGTGATGATTTTGCGGACTGCGTTGTACAGCTTCTTTTCTTCCATAAAAATATCCTAAATGTGTTCGAATTGTCCTAAGCAAATGAAGGCAATCCCTCGGTGGGGAATTGCCCTCATTCGGTTCCTCGCGACTACTTGCGGAGGTTGAGCGTCTTGACGATGGCGCGGTAGCGCTCGATGTCCACCTCCTTGAGGTACTCCAGCAGCTGGCGGCGCTTACCTACCAGACGCAGCAGTGCGCGCTGCGTGCCGAAGTCGTGCTTGTTGTTCTTGAGGTGCTCAGTAAGGTGGCTGATACGGTACGAAAACAGGGCGATTTGGCTCTCGGGAGACCCCGTGTCCTTGTTAGACTTGCCGTACTGACCGAAAAGCTCTTGCTTTTTCTCAGCTGTTAAATAAGCCATTTTGATAAAAGTTTATTTAGTTCCACTCTACGACGCATCCCCCTTACCGTGGATAACGCCAGAGCGTCCGACAAAGGTACGAATATAATTGAGAATTAAGAACTAAAAATGAAAAATTATTGTTCGCCCGACGCTTTTCTCCGGCAAAAGGGCCGAGATATGCCGGAAAATATTATTTTTGCCATTAGAATGAGGAACTTTATGCTCAAACCGTTCATGCGCGCGGCGGCGGCCGCGCTTCCGCTCCTTGCGCTCCTTGCGGGGAGCTGCAACTCCCCGGCGCGCTACGTGACCGTCGACGGGACGATGCTCGGAACGACGATGCACGTGGTGGCCGACGTCGGCCCCTCGGCCCGCCAGGAGCTCTACCGCGCCGCCATGCGGCTCGACGCCGAGGCCAAGGCCTCGATGTCGATTTTCGATTCGACCTCGCTGCTGAGCCGCCTGAACCGCAACCTCACCGACTCGGTCGACCGCCACATCGCCTTCAACCTGGCGCTGGCCGACAGCATCGGCCGTCTGAGCGGCGGCCGCTACGACGTGACGGTCAAGCCGCTGGTCGAGGCGTGGGGCTTCGCCGGGCGCGAACGCACGCTCCATCCCAACCTCGACTCGCTGCTCGCCTTCGTCGGCCGCGACAAGGTGCGCATCGTTGACGGGCGGCTCGTCAAGAGCGACCCGCGCGTGCAGTTCGACTTCAACTCGGTGGCCAAGGGCTACACGGTCGACCTGCTGGCGCAGCTGGTCGAGCAGCTCGGCGGGCGGAACTACATCGTCGACATCGGCGGCGAGGTGCGCTGCCGGGGCGTCAACCGCGAGGGCAACCCCTGGCGCATCGGCATCGAGACCCCCTTCGACGGCAACATGTCCGACGGGGCCTACCTCCAGAAGCGGCTCTGCATGAGCTCGGGCGGCCTGGCCACCTCGGGCAACTACCGCCGCTTCTACCGGACCGACGACGGCCGGAAGGTGGCCCATACGATTGACCCCCGCACGGGACGCAGCGTCATCTCGCGGCTGCTCTCGGCGACGGTCGCCGCCCCGACCTGCGCCGAGGCCGACGCGCTGGGGACGATGTTCATGGCCCTGGGGGCCGACGACGCGCTGCGGATGGCCGACTCGCTGCCCGGGCTGAAGGCCTACTTCATTCTTGCGGGGCAGGGCGACGCATACGAGGAGTATGTCACCCCGGCCATGCGCGCACTCATCATGGAATAGCGACTTACCGATGAAGAAAGCGATTTTTCTATACAACCCGCAGTCCGGCAAGGGACGCACTGACCGCAAGGTCGAGGATATCTGCGAGGTATTCTCCTCCTACGGATACGACATCGAACCGCTTCAAATCGATTTCGACGCCAACCCCTTCGACGGGCACGAGCAGGTCGAGCTGGTGGTGGTCGCCGGCGGTGACGGCACGATTAACTTCGCCGTCAACGCCATGAAACGCAAGGGGCTCGACGTGGCGCTGGGGGTTATTCCCGCCGGTACGGCCAACGACTTCGCGGGGGCGCTCGGCATGTCGAAGAACCCGCTCGAGGCGGCGCGGCAGATAGCCACGGGCGTCGAGGAGCGGGTCGACTGCGGACGGGTCAACGGGCTCTACTTCGTCAACGTCTTCAGCTTCGGCATCTTCACGACCACCTCGCAGCGTACGCCCGACGAGCGGAAGCACCGCATCGGCAAGCTGGCCTACCTCATCGAGGGCATCAAGGAGTTCCGCTCGATGCACGCCGTGCCGCTGCGCGTGACGGCCGACGGCGAGGAGTTCGACTTCAACTCGCTCATGGTGCTGGTCTTCAACGGCGAGACGGCCGGCGGATTTCCGCTGGCGCGCCGTGCCTCCATCAAGGACGGCATGTTCGACTGCGTGCTGCTCGAGAAGCGCAACCCGCTGCTGTCGACCCTCTCGATGGGGCGCTACCTGCTGGGGGGCAACCCCCGCGAGGTGCGGCTGGTTCGGGCGCGCTGCATCGAGATAACCTCGCCGGTCAACGAACCGACCGACGTCGACGGGCAGCCCGGAGCCGACTTCCCGCTCCACATCGAGTGCCTTCCGGGCGAGCTGCGGGTCCTCTGCCAGCCCTGACGGGGCGGCGGAGCGTGCGGGGACCGCGGGTGAATGAAGGTGCCCCCGTCGAGCGCAGCGCGCGGGTACGCGGGTACGCGGGGAGTATTAGGGTAGAGAAGTGTTAGACGGATAAGGAGAAGAGCATGAAGCCGGCGGAGGGGAGTTGTGACCCGCTCGGCCGGCGGAAGCGAGATAACGAAAGCGGAGGGCTCCGCCGTGCGGGGCCATCCATCCGGGCGACCGGAGGCTGCGGGCGACCCCGCCGGCCGAGGGGCGCTCCGGTGGGACAGGTTAGGATACGGAAGCAGGGATGAGAGCCCGCCCCGGTTTGCGGGACGGGGTACCGACCGCGTTGTGAAACGGAAACGTGTACCAACCCTAAAAAAGCTATTATGGCGGAGCGTGTCAAAACGACGAAAACCGCACCGGGTGCGGGGCGTGAGAATCTCCACAAGGTTTCGATTTCACGCATCAAGAAGGAGATGAGCGACGTATTCTATCTGTCGGACGATTTGGTCATCACGGCGCTCGACCCCCAAAGCAATACGACGAGCAACTATCCGGCCTCCATCGACGGCTTCTCGGCCGTCATCATGATGAGCGGCGAGGCGACCGTCTCCATCGACATGCAGACCTATCAGGTGCGGCCCAACATGGTGGTGCTCTTCAATCCGGGGAGCATCATCCGCACGGTGAAGTGCTCGGCCAATGCGGCGGCCTACTTCCTGGCCTGCTCCAAGTCGTTCGTCAACGAAATCCAGATAGACCTTTCGACCTCGCTGCCGGTCTACATGCGCTTCGGCAAGGCTCCCGTGCTGGAGGTCTCGCCGCAGGATGTCGACGAGATTCGCCAGCTCTTCCAGCTCATCAAGACGATGCTGCGCAGTGACAAGGAGCGCTACCGGCATGAAATCATCCGGACGCTCTTCACCACGGCCTTCTACATCATCACGGAAATCAACCTGCGCGAGCAGACCGACCCGATGAAGCAGGGGCGGTGCGAGGTGCTCTTCAACCAGTTCATGGCGCTGCTGCAGCAGTACAACAAGCGGGAGCGCAACGTGAGCTTCTATGCGCGGCAGCTCAACATCACGCCCAAGTACCTCTCGTCGGTGGTCAAGGAGGTGAGCGGCAAGACGGCTGCGCGGTGGATTGACGAGTCGGTGATTCTCGAGGCGAAGGCGCTGCTCAAGTACTCGGGGCTGAGCATCCAGGAGATAGCCTACCAGCTCAACTTCTCGACGCAGTCCTTCTTCGGCAAGTACTTCAAGCAGCATACCGGCACCTCGCCCTCGCGCTACAAGCGCAAGGGGTGACGCGCGGCGGCCCCCGGCGACTTTAGGCCCTTTCCCATCTTGGGCCCGTCGGCTTCCGTCGACGGTTTCTGGCCCGTACTCCATCGTCGGCCCGTCGGCTTCCGTCGGCAGTTCCCGGTCCGTCCACCTTCAACGGCCCGTCGGCCCCGTCGGCGGTTTCTGGCCCGTCTCCATTTTCGGCCTGGTGCCCCACTGGCGACGGTTTCTGGCCCGCCCTCCATTTTCGGCTTGGCGGCAGACAAGAACAGACCCGAAGCGGTTTTCCGCTCCGGGTCTGTTCTGTTTTGGAAGGCGCCGGGTAGCCGTGTCAAAGGAGCTGGGTCAGAACCCGTCGCTGAAGGAGGAGACCAGCCAGAGCAGCAGTCCGGCGGCGATGAGCCCTGCCAGCAGCGTGAAGAGCACGAAGACCCACACCGTCTTGAAGAGGGTCCGCCACCATCCCAGTCCGTAGACCCGGCGTGACGAGAGGAGCATGTAGAGGAAGACCAGCGCGAAGAAGCCCTTCACCACGCCGCTCGGGAACGACAGGGTGCTCTCGGGTGCGAGCGCGTAAATCAGCAGGAAGGCCGGCACCGAGAGCAGAATGAGGAAGAAGCAGTTGATGTGGATGGCGTGGACGAAGTGCTGCATGTAGTTCATCCGGCAGCGACGGTAGGCCCGGGCGAGCAGCAGCGCGAAGAGCGGCAGCAGGAACATCATGTAGAGGGGCGTCCACTTCGAGAGCTGCGCCAGCAGGTTGTTGAGCAGCGTCTGCTGGCTCATCTGCTCCAGCCGTTCGCTCTGGCTTTGGGGCGGCTGCCAGGCGTAGACGGTTGTCCGCTCGGGGTCGAAGGCGAGCAGCGCTCCGATGACGGCGAGCTCCTCCTCGTCGACATCCACCCCCTTTATCGAGGCCATCGCCTTGTCCAGTGCGGCCTCCTCCGTGTCGGCCTTTATGCCGGCTTCGGACCCGGGCACGCCTCCGGCTGAGGCCGCAGTCTTGGCTCCGGCTGTAATCCCGACCCCGTGCCCGCTCTCGGCTCCGTCTCCGCTTCCGGCCTCGGGTACGGCGTCGGCTCCGGCCTTGGCCCCCGCTTCACCCCCGTCTCCGTTTTCGGCCCCGGATTCACTCCCGGCCGTCTCTTCGGCCGCCTTTCCGAGCGCTTCGCGGGCCCCTTCGAGGTTGATGCGGTCCTGCTCGGCGAGCGTCGTGACGCGGAGGCACGAGTCGAAGAGCATGCGCGGCAGCTCGACGCGCGCGACGCCGTGACGCGAGCCAAGCGGCGTGATACGGAGCAGCGAATCGCTCCTAAGGTCGTTGAAGTCGAGCATCTCGGCCAGTCCGGCGCCGTCGTAGAGGTAGACGCAGGTGTCGGCCCCGCCCCGTCCCGTGCGGAGCGCCTCGACCACCCCCTTCGGAAGGCGGCTCGTGCGGTAACGCTCACGGCGCAGCTGCTGCTCGGCGGTGCTCGACGCCACCATGAAGAAGAGGGTGAAGAAGACCACCGAGATGAACATGTAGAGGCGGAAGGGGTGGACGTAGGAGTTGATTTTTCCGGCGTTGAACTCCGTGGTCAGGAAGCCCGGGCGGCGGAAGAGCAGCCAAAGCGTCTGCCACACCTTGCTGTCGAACTGGTAGACGTTTTCGAAATACTGTTTGATGTACTTCCAGAAGGGTTGCTCGATGTCGAGGGCATACTGTCCGCAGCGGTGGCAGTACATTCCCTGCAGCCGCTCGCCGCAGTTCTTGCAGTGGGTGTAGGCCGGTACGGTGAGCTTGCGCAGCCGGCGCAGGCGGCGGTATTCGAGCCGTCGGCTCAGAGCGCGGCGCCGGCGTTGCAGCCGCTCACGCAGCCGTTCGCGCAGGCTCCGCGGCCGTGCAGTACCGGCCTCGGTTGCGGGTTCGGTTGCGGTTGCAGGTTCGGTTCCAGCCTCCTCTCCGGCTGTTTCGGCTGCTTCGGCTTCGGTTGCGGTCCCGGGTTCTGTTGAGGTTTTGGCCTCGGGTTCTGTTGAGGGTTTGGCCTCGCTCCCGGCCTCGGTTGCGGCCTCGGCTCCGCCCCTGCCGGCGGGCTTGGTTCCGTCCATGCTCCCGGTCTCGGGTGCAGCTTCGGACGCGGGAGCGGCTTGGGTCTCCGGGTTGCCCGCTTCGTGCCGGGTGCAGTCGCCGGAGGCCGGTTCCATGGGTTTGTTGCTCTTCATCGGGCAAAAGGGTTCGAATGTCGTTTTTTGAACGAATTTTCCACAAAGATAACATTTTTCTACCAGCGCGCCTCCTCTCTGCCTCCGGAATCGCTTTCTGCGGCGAAGCCCTTCGCGGCCACTGCGGCGGCCCCTTCTGCGCCTCCTTCTGCGGGCAGCGGAAAACACAGCGGCGGGATGCCTCCCCGATGGGGGACATCCCGTCGTTGTTTGTCGTCTGGCCCGTTTCCGGCACCCGTTTCCGGTTCCCGTCTCAGGCCCTGTTTCCGGTTCCCGTTTCAGGTCCCCGATTCAGGTCCCGTCTCAGGCACCCGTCTCAGGCTCCGCCTTAGGCGCGCTTGCGCGCAGCCTTGGCGGCGACGGCCTTGTCCAGCTCGATGATGAAGTCCGAGAGGACGTTCATGTAGTTGATGAAGGCGTCGTAAGCCGAGTCGTAGGGGTTGAAGTAGGAGTGAACGTCGCCGTCCGAGAGCCACTTGGTCGCCATGTAGTAGAAGTGGTCCGAGGTCTGCATGAAGCTCCAGACGTAGTCGAAGTCGGGGTTCTTCAGCGCCTTGACCTTCTCCTTCTGGGCGTAGAGCTTCGAGAAGGCCTCGTTCTGCAGTTCGTTGCCCAGCCATGCCGTCACGTCACGCTCCTCGTCGGCCCACGACATCACGTGCGGGCAGTGGAGCACCGAAACGGGCTGGTACTTCTTGGCCGTCTCGCTCACGGTGGCGAACTCCAGCTCGCCCTTCTTCTCGATGATGGCCTTGGGCAGCGCCTTCATGAACTCGAAGATGCCTGTATCGGCGCTCTGGTGCTCGCCGAAGGTCTCGTAGTCCATGAAGAGGTTGATGACCTCGCCCGGCGTATTCTCCGACGTGAGCCAGCCGACATACTTGTCGACCGTCAGCGGGTACTGGTCCCAGTTGCGGTCCGAGAAGCGGAAGGCGATGTCGTCCGAGAGTTTGTAGTTGCGCAGCAGCAGGCGCAGCTTCTGGTCGATGGCGTTGGCATAGACGTAGTTGGGCGACTTCCAGCCCAGCACGTGCTTGGCACCCTCGGCCAGCATCGTCTTGAAGCCCATCTCGGCCACCATCGCGCCGATGTCGTCCGAGTAGATGAGCTCCGTGTTGCGGAAGGCGGTGGGCTTTACGCCGAACTCCTTCTTGAGCATGGCGGTGTGGAGCTTGACCTGCTCGCGGAAGTCCTCCTTCGAGGCCAGCGAGGCGAGCGAGTGCGAATAGGTCTCGGCCAGGAACTCGACGCAGCCCGTCTCGGCCAGCGCCTTGAACGAATCGAGCACCTCGGGGGCAAAGGCGCGGAACTGCTCGACGGCCGTGCCGGTGATGGAGAACGAGCAGCGGAACTTGCCCTTGTTCTCCTTGATGAGCTTCAGCAGCAGGGCGTTCATCGGCAGGTAGCACTGCCGTGCGACCTTCTGCATGATGGAGCGGTTGAGCAGGTCGTCCAGATAGTTGTGGTCCTTGCCCATGTTGAAGAAGCGGTATTTCTTCAGACGCCACGGCTGGTGCACCTGGAAGTATAAGCAAACGGTTTTCATAGAGGTTGTTTTTGGTTATTTCTTGTCGTTAATCGCGGCCTCGTAGACGGCCTTGATTTTGGCCGCTGCGTCGTTCCACTTGAGGTTGGTGACCTCCTCGAGGCCCTTCGAGGCGAACATGTTCGCCAGTGCCGGGTACTTGATGAGGGCGTAGATGGCGTCGGCCATGGCGTCGACGTCCCAGTAGTCCACCTTGATGGCGTAGTCGAGCACCTCGGCCACACCGCTCTGCTTGGAGATGATGACCGGGACGTTCGAGCGCATCGCCTCCAGGGGCGAGATGCCGAAGGGCTCCGAGACCGAAGGCATGATGTAGACGTCCGAGAGCTGGAACATCTTGTGGACATCCTCGCCGCGCAGGAAGCCCGTGAAGTGGAAGCGGTCGGCGATGCCGAGCCGTGCCACGCGGCGGATGACGTGGTTCATCATGTCGCCCGAGCCTGCCATCACGAAGCGCACGTCGGGCACCCGCTTGAGCACCTTGGCCGCAGCCTCGACGAAGTAGTCGGGACCCTTCTGGTAGGTGATGCGGCCCAGGAAGGTGACAATCTTGTCCTTCACGCCGCGTTCGGGCGCCTCGGTGTTGTTCTCGGCGAAGCGCACGGCGTTGTGCACCGTGACCACCTTGTCGGCCGGGATGCCGTAGCGCGTGATGACGATGTTGCGCGTGAGGTTCGAGACGGCAATCACCCGGTCGGCGGCCATCATGCCGGCGCGCTCGATGGCGTAGACCTGCGTGTTGATGTGCTCGCCGCTGCGATCGAACTCCGTGGCGTGCATGTGGACCACCAGCGGCTTGCCCGAGACGCGCTTGGCGGCGATGCCGGCGTAGTAGGTCAGCCAGTCGTGGGCGTGGATGACGTCGAACTGACCCTCGAGGTCGCGGGCCACCTGCGCCGCAACCACGGCGTAGCGGGCCACCTCCTCCATGAGGTTGGCGCCGTACTTGCCCGAGAAGGTGTAGCGCTGCTTCCAGGCGTCGGTGCTCTCCCACACCTTCTTGCCGCTCTTGACATACTCCTCGTGGTACTCGTCGTACTCTTCGGGCGAGATGTAGGGGACCATGTTCGAGTCGATGTGGATGAACGACATGCGGCTCAGGATGTCGTCCTCGCCGCTCGCCGTCGAGCCGTAGAGGGCCTCCACGTCGCTTGCGTTGACGATGTGCAGAAAGCGCTGGTCCTCATCACCGTAGGCGTGCGGCACCACGAAGGTGACGTCCACGCCGTTGTGCGCAAGACCGCGTGTCATGCCGTAGCATGCTGTTCCGAGACCTCCGGCGATATGGGGCGGAAACTCCCATCCGAACATTAAAACTCTCATAGCTTATTCTTTTTTTGTTTTCTTCGTAGCTTGGGCCGCGGGTCTCTTCGCAGCGGCTTTCGCCGTTTTCGCCGTGGTCTTGGTGGCCGGTTTCCCGGAGACCGTCTCCGCGGTTTCGGCCTTGGCTGCCGTTGCAGCCTTGCGGGTTGCGGGGCTCTTCGCCGCCTTGGGTTCGGCGGCCGTCTTGCGGCTCCGCGTCCTGGGTGCGGGCTCCGCGGGGCGGTGCGCTTCAATCATGCGGTAGATGTCCAGCACGGCTGCAACGCTCCATGCCTGCGATACGGCGCCGCGCGGCGTGTAGGGCGGGTCGGCATCGAACATCTCGTTGATGGAGCCGATGCAGTAGCTCTGAATCTCCTCGTTGAACGAGGCGAGCATCTCCTCGGCCTCGTGCAGAAAGCGGCCGCCGTCGATGTCGAAGCAGGCCTTGACGTAGAAGGCCAGGGGCCATACCCACACCGTGCCGTTCATGGCGGCCAGGTTGCGCTCGTCGGGCGTACCCTCGAGCATGCCCTTGTAGAGCGGGTTGCGCGGCGAAAGGGTGCGCAGGCCGCGCGGGGTGAGCAGGTGCTGGCGCACGACGCGCAGCACGCTCAGCTGCTGCTCCTCGTCGAGCATCTTGTAGTCCAGACTGCAGGCGATGACCATGTTCGGACGGATGAACTTGTTGCACTCCATCTGGTTGACGTAGTCGGCCAGATAGCCCTCCGGCAGCATGAAGTGCTCGATGAACGAGACCTTCGTGCGGGCGGGAAGCTCCTCCCACTCGCGGACGAAGGGGGTGTCGCCGAACCGGCGGGCCAGCGACAGCGCGTAGCATACGGCATTGTACCACAGTGCGTTGACCTCCACCTGGTAGCCGTTGCGCGGGGTGACGGCGCGGCCGTTGACCATCGCGTCCATCCAGGTGAGGGGCTCCGCGTCGGACCAGGCCCAGATGAGGCCGTTGTCGTGGAGCCGTACGCGGCCGTCGATGCCGCGGCGGTAGGCCTCGAGCAGCTGCTTCATCACCTCGCCGTAGCGCTTCCAGATTTCATCGGCGCCCACCTGCTTCTCGAGCTGCTGCAGCGTCCAGAAGAACCACAGCGGGGCGTCGGCCTCGGCCGCTGCGGAGTAGGAGCCGGTGAACATGCCGTCGCGCATCTCGCGCACGAGCGTGTCGAGCACATCCATGCAGTCCTCCTTGTGGTCCTGCTCGAGCGTGATGCCCGGCAGCGCGATGAAGGTCTCACGGCCGATGACGCCGAGCCACGGATAGCCGGCCAGCACCTCGGTGCGGCCGCCCGGACGGCGGATGACGAACTGGCGCGCCGAGTGGCGCAGGCAGCTGATGAAGTCAATCTTGTGGGTGCGGCGGGCAATCGAGGCTTCGAAGACCTCGCGGATGGTCTTCGTCGAGCCCATCTCGTCGAGCGAAGCCGAGAAGATGACGCTTTCGCCCTTCTTGAGCTCCATCTCGAAGTAGCCCGTGGTGAGCAGGTCCTCGTGGCCCTCGTAGCCGCGGGCCAGCTCCTGCTGGTACTCGAAGTTGTAGTACCAGTCGGGTGCCGGTACGAATTCGGCATCCTCCTTGTCGGTCTGCAGGTAGAGCCAGGGGAAGGAGCCGTAGAGGCGGCACTTCACGCCGTTGACGGCCGGATAGGAGTGGCCGTCGGCCTCCATGTTGGCCTTCGAGAGGGCGTGCTTGTCGCGGAAGGCGAGGAACGGACGCAGCCGCAGCCGGGTCTGGGAGTGCGCGTCGACGAGCGTGTAGCGTATCATGAGCTGCGTGCGCTTGTGAATCCAGAGCATCTCCTTGCGGAGTATGACGCCGCCCACACGGTAGGTAATCGTGGGGGTCGGCGTGTACTCGAAGTCGGTGATGTACTTGTGGCCGCGCGGCTCATAGACGCCGGGGTAGCGGTGCAGGGCCAGGTTGAAGGACTGGTCGTGCTGGATGACTGTCTCGTCGAGCGAGGATAGCAGCACGTAGGTACGGTCGCTGTCGTCGATGGGCGAGACCATCAGACCGTGGTACTTGCGGGTGTTGCAGCAGACTATCGTCGTGCTCATGTAGCCGCCCAACCGGTCTGTCGAAAGCATTTCGCGCTGGAGCGAGTACTCCAGGTTGCCTAATTCGCTTTTGTCGAAGGTTAATGCTGACATATAGTAGTATTAAGTATATTCGGTCTCTAAAATTAATCAAAAAAGCTCAAACGAGCAACGGTTTTGTCGAAAAATTGCTTCGACGCCCGGCCCCTGCTCCGTCGCCTCAGGCCCACTTCACCAGCGCGAAGTCCATGCGGTGGGGCAGGTGCGGATTCTGCGGGAAGACGCGCAGCGCGAAGTCGTACGTACCGGTCTCGCTGGGGGTGTAGTCGAGCGTGTAGGTGACCAGTCCGTTCTCGACGGCCGTCTGCGTGAAGGGAATCGTCCGCAGCACGTTGACGCTCTGTCCGCCGACAATCTGCCGTGCGATGACCAGCTCGGCGCCGATGTCGCCCGGGTTGAGGCCCGCCACGTCGACCTTCAGCTCGAAGTGGTACTTCTCGCCCACGAAGACCGCCTCCTTGTCCATCTTCAGACGCTGCGACTCGACGACGCGCACGCGGTCCCATGCGGCCGAAACCTTGCGCTTCCAGGCGGCGATTTCACGCGCCAGGCGGTAGCCGTCGGCCACAATCTCATGCTTGCGGGCGGCCAGCTTGTTGTAGAAGCGCTCCTCGTAGTCCTTGAGCATGCGGTTGGTGGTGAAGTTCGAGGCGATGTCGGCCACGCACTTCTTGATGGAGGCGACCCACTCGTAGGGGATGCCCTCGCTGTTGCGCTTGTAGTACTTCGGGGCAATCTGCTCCTCGATGGTGTTGTAAATCATCTCGGCGTCGAGCTCGTCCTGATAGTGCTGGTCGGCGAAGGTGCGCTCCATGGGCAGAGCCCATCCGGCATCCTCGCGGTAGCCCTCGACCCACCAGCCGTCGAGCACCGAGAACTGCATCACGCCGTTCATCACGCACTTTTCGCCCGACGTACCCGAGGCCTCGAGCGGACGCGTCGGGGTGTTGAGCCATACGTCGACGCCCTGGACCATGCGGCGGGCGAGCTCCATGTCGTAGTTCTGCAGGAAGATAATCTTGCCCACGAACTGAGGCATGGCAGCCACCTCGACGATGCGCTTGATGAGGTCCTGACCCGGCTTGTCGTTGGGGTGGGCCTTGCCGGCGAAGATGAACTGCACGGGGCGCTCCTTGTTGTTGACGATGGCCGACAGACGGTCGAGGTTCGTGAAGAGCAGGTAGGCGCGCTTGTAGGTGGCGAAGCGGCGTGCGAAGCCGATGGTCAGCACCTCGGGCTTGATGCCCTCGATGACCTGAAGCATCTGGCGCGGCGATTCAAGCCGCACCTGCGAGGGGTCGCTGTAGCGCTTGCGGATGTGGGTGATGAGCTTGTTCTTGAGGAACATGCGCTCCTCCCACAGCTCACGGTCGGGAATCTCGTGGACCTTCTGCCAGGCCGGGATGTCGTAGTCGTGGTTCTCGAAGCCCTCGGGGAAGTAGCGGGCGTAGAGGCGGCGCAGGCTCGAGGCAATCCACGTCGGGAAGTGCACGCCGTTGGTGACGTAGCCGATGTGGAGCTCGTTCTTGAAGTAGCCGGGCCACATGCTGCCCAGAATCTCCTTCGAGACCTCGCCGTGGAGCCACGATACGCCGTTGACCTCCTGCGAGAGGTTGCAGGCCAGCACCGACATCGAGAACTTCTCGTTGGGGTCGTTGGGGTTGGTCTTGCCCAGGTTGATGTACTGCTCCCACGTAATGCCCAGCACGTCGGGGTAGTGGGCCATGTACTGGCGAATCATCGACTCGGGGAAGGCGTCGTGGCCGGCCGGCACGGGGGTGTGGGTGGTGAAGAGCGACGAGGAGCGGATGACCTCGAGGGCCTCCGAGAAGCTGAGCTTCTTGTGGTTCACCAGGTCGCGGATGCGCTCGATGCCGATGAAGGCGGCGTGGCCCTCGTTGCAGTGGTAGACGTCGTTCTTGATGCCCAGCTTGCGCAGGGCGCGGATACCGCCGATGCCGAGCAGAATCTCCTGCTTGAGGCGGTTCTCCCAGTCGCCGCCGTAGAGGTAGTAGGTAATCTGACGGTCCTCCTCGAGGTTGGCCTCATAGTCCGTATCGAGCAGGTAGAGGTCCGTGCGGCCCACCTGGCACTTCCAGACGCGGGCCGAGAGCGTACGGCCCGGGAAGGCGATGGTCACCGTGACCCAGCCGCCGCTCTCGTCACGCACGGGCGAGATGGGCAGCTTGTAGAAGTTCTGGGCCTCGTAGGTGGCCTCCTGCGCACCCTGGGCCGAGAGGCGCTGCGTGAAGTATCCGTAGCGGTAGAGCAGGCCCACGGCCGTCATCGGGACATTCTTGTCCGAGGCCTCCTTCAGGTAGTCGCCGGCCAGGATGCCCAGACCGCCCGAGTAGATTTTCAGCGACGAGTGGAGTCCGTACTCCATCGAGAAGTAGGAGATGCTCGTGGCGCCCGGAGCGGGCTTCTCGGCCATGTAGGCCTGGAACTGGGCGTATACCGTATCGAGGTGAGCGAGGAATTCGGGGTCCTTCTCCAGCTTGTTGAGCCGCTCGACGCTCAGCTTGTCGAGGAAGGCGATGGGGTTGCGCTGGCACTCGTTCCAGAGCACGGGGTCAATCTCCTCGAAGAGGTCGCGGGCGCCGGGATTCCAGCACCACCAGAGGTTGCGCGAGAGCTCCTCGAGGGCGCGCAGTCGTTTGGGCAGCGTCTTGTCGACCATCATGCGGTTCCAGTTGGGCTTCTCGACGAAGAGCTGCTGGCGGACGAAGTTGATTTGCTCGGTCTTGCTGCCGCCGTCGGTGGGCACGGTGCGGTTGGTGCGCTCCACGGAGCTCTCCACCGCCTCGGCATAGGCGCGCTCATAGGCTGCGTAGAGGTGCTCCCAGAGCGCCGTCTTGGCCGTTTCGCCGGCCGAGGCGCGCACCTCCCTGACGCGCTCCTCCGGGAGCTCGCTGAAGCGGATGAGGGCGTCGGCGATTTTGCCCTCGACCTCGCGGGCGTTGAAGTCGTCGCGGCGGATAATCTCCACGCCGTCGTGCTCCTTGTGCGAGGCGACCCACAGTCCGAAGCCGGCCAGCGTCGTGGTGATGGTCGGCACGGAGAAGGCCACCGACTCGAGCGGCGTGTAGCCCCACGGCTCGTAGTAGGAGGGGAATACCGTGACATCCATGCCCACGAGCAGCTCGTAGTAGTTCTTGTTGAAGATGCCGTCGTTCTGGTTGAGGTACGTGGGGACGAATATGACCTTGACCTTCGAGCCGGCCGTGGTCAGCACGCTGCCGTTGATGGCGTTGACGATGGGGTCCCACGTCTGGTTCTCGAGGTAGTGGGTCGAGTACTTGTACTGGCTGCCGTCGATGGGTTTCGAGGGGTCGGCCAGATGGGCCTGCAGGTCACGGCGCGGGCCGCGGTTGCCGGCCGGCACGGTGATGTAGGCGAGCACCTCGCGCTGGAGACGGTCCGACGAGGCCAGCTGCTTGAGCGACTCGATGAAGACGTCGAGCCCCTTGTTGCGGAACTCGTAGCGGCCGCTGGTGCCGACGATGAGCGGGTCCGAGGCGAACTTCTCGCCCAGGCAGGCCTCCGCTACCGTAATCATCGCCTTGCGAGCCTCGGCGCGCTTGGTGTCGTACTCGGCGCCGCTCCATACGAAGTCGTTCTCGAAACCGTTGGGCGTCACGCCGTCGACCTCGCGGCCCAGCAGGTACTTGCACTCGTTGGCCGTGATGTCGCTCACGGTCAGGAAGACGTCGTGGTACGTGGCGGCCATCTTCTCAATCGAGTGTTTGGCCACGACGTTGAACTGGCGGGCCAGGCTGTCGGCGTTGAACTTCGTCAGCTCGCTGTAGAGCGAGAGTCCGTTGCCGGCGATGCAGCGGCCGGTGACCGTGGCGTGGGTGGTGAAGACGGTGGCGATGTAGGGGGTGGCCTGACGCAGGTAGAGGCCGCCGGCGGCGGTCATCCACTCGTGGAAGTGGGTCACGACCTTCTCGGTGGCCGTGCAGAAGTTCTTGGTGTAGGAGGCGATGACGATGCCCGCGGCGTAGCCGAAGAGCACCGGCTCGATGTAGTCCCACTGACCCGAGATGGAGTCGACGTGGTAGGTCTCCCAGAGGTGCTTGAGGATGTCGTCCTTCTTGGGGATGAGCGAGGTGAAGTCGACGAGGATGACCAGCGGACTGCCCTGGACCTTCCAGCGGCCGACGCGGATGCGCAGTCCCTCGCTGTAGACGCTCTGGCGCCACGACTTCAGCAGCTCGAGGTCCTCCTCGAATTCGGGGTTCGTTCCCTCGTGCTGGAAATCGGGACCGATGAGGATATAGTGGTCACCGAACTTGCGGGTTGCGGTCAAGGCTTTGGTGGAGATGACGGTGTGGATGCCGCCCACCTTGTTGCATACCTCCCAGCTTACCTCGAACAGGTAGTCGGGAGTTGTTTTCGCGTTGCTCATGGTATGATTCGTTAGTCTGAAATTTTGGTTTCAAGCAGGGATGGAAAAATCCCGACCGCAAAGGTAACACTTATATTTATATAAAACAACTAAAAAAATAACTTAAAGTCATGTGCCCTGCGTGGCCTTATGCTTTAAGTTACATTTGGTTGCGATGCGGAGTTACGTTTCGAAGAAATGCTCGATGACATCGTCCGAGACGAGGAACCGTTCGGGGGGTATTGCGAGCCTTCCCCTCTGCTCGGCGAGCTCTCCGGCGCGGATGAACCGTTCGGCCGTGCGCCGCACGCTTTCGAGGCGGTGCGGACCGAAACGTGCGGCGAGCCGTTCGAGGTCGATGCCCTCGGCCGTGCGCAGCGCCGTCATCACATATTCGTTGTAACGGTCGCGCTCGGTGAGCCGCTCGCTGCCGCCCTCCTCGCCGGCCAGGTAGCCCTCGACCGAGGATGGGTTCCAGCGGCGCACGGCGCCGTCGTAGGAGTGGGCCGCGGGGCCGATGCCCAGATAGGGGTCGCCGCTCCAGTAGGCGCTGTTGTGGCGGGCGCGGAAGCCAGGGCGGGCGAAGTTCGAGACCTCGTAGTGCTCGAATCCGGCCCGGGTCAGCGTTTCGTGGACCAGTTGGAATTCCCGCACGCTCTGCTCCTCGTCGACGGCGTGCAGCGCGCCGCGCGCCTCGCGGCGGCCGAAGGCCGTGCCGGGCTCGATGGTGAGGTGGTAGGCCGAGACGTGCTCGACGCCCGCCTCGAGCAGCTGCGCGAGGCTGCGGCGGAGCGGCTCCTCGCCGAAGCCCGGGATGCCGAAGATGAGGTCGGCTGTCAGATTGCGGAACCCCGCGCGGCGCGCCTCGTGCAGCGCCTCCAGCGCCTGGCGGGCCGTGTGGCGGCGGTTCATCATCCGCAGGCAGTCGTCGTCGAAGGACTGGATGCCGATGGAGAGGCGGTTGACGCGCGTGCGGCTCAGTCGGGCGAGGTAGTCGGGCGTCAGGTCGTCGGGGTTGGCCTCGACGGTCACCTCCTCGAGGATGGCGTCGGGGCGCCGCTCGAGGATGCGGTCGATGAAGCGCTGCAGCGTCTCGGGCGGGCAGAGCGAGGGGGTCCCGCCGCCGAAGTAGAGGGTGCGGAGCGGTTCGCCGTCGAGCTCGCCCAGACGGGCGTCGAGCTCGCGGAGCATCGCCTCGACCACCGGCTGCAGGAGCTCGAGGCGGGCGCTCTTGTAGAAGTCGCAGTAGGCGCAGAAGCGCTTGCAGAAGGGGATGTGGAGGTAGATGCCGGCCATAATGCTCCAAAGATACGAAAAAGGTGGCGAAAAGGGAGCCTCGGTGCGGGCCCTCGCGCCCGATTTTTTCCGGCATTGGTCCCGTTTTTCATCCTTGCCCCGTTTCCCGGCCTTTGCCGGTTTTTCAGTCGCAGCGCTCTTCTCGGACTTTGTCCGTTTCCCGCCACCCGCTCCGCCACCCGCTCCGCCGCCCGTCTTGCCGCTTATCCCGCCGCTCGTTCCGCCGTTCGTTTTGCGCTCGCCTTGGCTGTTTTTTTCGCTTCGGTCAATTCTTCTGCCGCCTGTCCGGCACCGCCTCGCCCGTTGCGTCCGGCCTTGTTGTCCCATCAGCTCTTCCGCGGCCTGCTGCCCCGCACCTTCCGGGCCCTTCCTAATCTGCTCTGTCCCCACCTGCTCCGCCGCCCGTCCTCTCTTCCCTCTTCGCTACGTCCCGTCCCGTTCCCTCTTCCGCCTCCGCTGCGTCCGTCCCTTTCTCTCTGCTTGCCGCCGCCCGTCCGGCCCGCCTCTTTCCCGCGCCCGACGACGTTCCTCCCGTGTTGCTGCGCAAACCTCTGCGCACTCCCCGGTGTCCCCCTTTTACGCGTTCCGGCACCCCTTCCCCGCCCCGTTGTGCGCGCTCCGTTCGGCCGCGGCGCCCCGTAACGTCTTTTCGGCCGAAAAATTGCCCGATAGTCTGGGAAAAAATGTAAAAAATCACACTTCCCGCTTTGTCACGATTTTTGATTGTTATTTTTTTCACATTCCTAAAAGTTTTTATACCTTTGTGCCGTCGAACTCCGTGCTGCGGGCCGCTGCCCGCCGGGGCGCGGGGCGACGACCGGGCCCGGCGCCGCAATGCGCTGACGACCACCGGACAAAGGATTTGAGGTTTTATTAAATAAGTTTAGTTATGGACAAAATGGATTTGAAGAAGTACGGGATTACCGGTGTGACGGAAATCGTGTACAATCCCTCCTACGACGAGCTGTTCCGTGAGGAGACGAAGAAGGGCCTTCGCGGCTACGAGAAGGGTCAGCTGACCGACATGGGCGCCGTGAACGTGATGACGGGTGTCTATACCGGCCGTTCGCCCAAGGACAAGTTCTTCGTAATGGACGAGACCACCAAGGATACCATCTGGTGGACTTCCGACGAGTATAAGAACGACAACAAGCCCGTAACGAAGGCTGCCTGGAAGGAGCTCAAGAAGATTGCCTCGAAGGAGCTCTCGGGCAAGAAGCTCTACGTGGTTGATACCTTCTGCGGTGCCAACGAGAACACGCGCCTGAAGATTCGCTTCATCATGGAGGTTGCCTGGCAGGCACACTTCGTGAAGAACATGTTCATCCGTCCGACGGACGCCGAGCTGGAGAAGTACGGCGAGCCCGACTTCGTGGTACTCAACGCCTCGAAGGCCAAGGTGAAGAACTTCAAGAAGCTGGGTCTGAACTCGGAGACGGCCGTTGTCTTCAACCTCACCGAGAAGATGCAGGTGATTATCAACACCTGGTACGGCGGCGAGATGAAGAAGGGTATGTTCTCCTACATGAACTACCTGCTGCCGCTCAAGGGCATCGCTTCGATGCACTGCTCGGCCAACACCAACGAGAAGGGCGAGACGGCCATCTTCTTCGGTCTGTCGGGTACCGGCAAGACCACGCTTTCGACCGACCCGAAGCGTCAGCTCATCGGTGACGACGAGCACGGATGGGACGACGACGGCGTATTCAACTTCGAGGGCGGCTGCTATGCCAAGGTCATCAACCTCTCGAAGGAGAACGAGCCCGACATCTGGAACGCCATCCGCCGCAACGCCCTGCTGGAGAACGTTACGGTTGACAAGAAGGGCGCCATCGACTTCGCCGACAAGTCGGTAACGGAGAACACCCGCGTATCGTACCCGATTTTCCACATCGAGAACATCGTAAAGCCGGTATCGAAGGCTCCCGCCGCCAAGAAGGTCATCTTCCTCTCGGCCGACGCCTTCGGCGTACTGCCCCCGGTTTCGATTCTGACCCCCGAACAGACGAAGTACTACTTCCTGTCGGGCTTCACGGCCAAGCTGGCCGGTACGGAGCGCGGCATCACCGAGCCGACGCCGACCTTCTCGGCATGCTTCGGTGCCGCATTCCTCTCGCTGCACCCCACCAAGTACGGTCAGGAGCTGGTAAAGCGCATGCAGCAGTCGGGTGCCACGGCATACCTCGTGAACACGGGCTGGAACGGTACGGGCAAGCGTATCTCGATTAAGGATACGCGTGGCATTATCGACGCCATCCTCGACGGCTCGATTGACAAGGCTCCGACCAAGCAGCTGCCGATTTTCAACTTCACGATTCCGACCGAGCTGCCGGGTGTTGATTCGGCTATTCTCGACCCGCGCGACACCTACAAGGATGCTGCCGAGTGGAATACGAAGGCCGTTGACCTGGCCAACCGCTTCGTGAAGAACTTCACCAAGTTCACCGGCAACGAAGAGGGCAAGTCGCTGGTTGCAGCCGGCCCGAAGGTTGACTAAGCAGAGCGGTTGCATCCCGCAAGGGGTGTGATTCGATAGAGAGATTCCCGGAGCGATATGCTCCGGGAATTTTTTTGTCCCCGTGTACGGCGGAGAGAGGGGTGAGAGGGGGGGAGAGGACGGCCGCGGGCTCCGGAGGGGGCGGGGACGAAGGCCTCTGGAAGGGGCAACTGCGGTCCCGGAAGGTGGCGGGACGGAGGCCTCTGGAAGGGGCGGCGGCGGTTCCCGGATGGGGCGGCTGCGGTTCCGGATGGGGCGGGGACGGAGGCCGTGGAAGGAACGGCGGCGTCTCTTGGAGGGTGCGGGGTGAGGCTTACGGATGTAGAGAAACGACGGTGCGTGTCGGAAAGGCCGGGTGTGGCTGCGGAGGCGTCCGGACCCTGGCGGCAGCGAAAACGGGGCGGCCCGCCGCAGGCGGCTACTCCCGTCCCGTGTGGCGGAAGTAGTCGCTGCGGATGATTCGGTCGGAGAGGCTCCAGGCCTGCCTCAGGTGTTGTTCCGTCGTGCTGTCAACGGCCGCCCCCACCCGTTCGAGACGCGGGTCGACGGCCGCCCGCGGCGCATCGGCGCGCAGCAGGCTGCGTCCCAGCCCGTGCCAGTGGTAGTCGTCGAGCCCCAGCAGGTCGAGCAGCGTGGGGTAGATGTCGATTTGCCCCACCGTGTCGGTGCAGCGCATCGCTGCGGGGGCGTTGACCACGATGAGCGGCGTGAAGCGCCCCTCGCTGACCAGTCCCCGTCCCGCCGCACTGGAGGCCAGGGCCGGGCGCTCCGAGGCGAGCCCCTCGTGGTCTCCCGTGATGACAATCATCGCATCGGAGAGACGCGGATTGCGCCGCAGCGCCGCGATGAACTCCCCGAGGGCGTGGTCGACGTAGTTGACCGCCGTGAGGTAGTCGCGCAGCCGCCGGGGCATCTCCTGCCGCAGGCGGATGCGGTGCAGCTCCTCGGGGATGACGAAGGGGTGGTGGCTCGAGTAGGTGACGAACTGCAGGTAGCAGGCCCCCGCCGTGTCGGGCAGCATCTGCGGCTCGGCGAGCTTCTCGAGGCACTGGTCGAAGAAGGCCCCGTCGCAGAGCCTCCGCCGGGAGCCCGTTCCGGTGGTCCGGTCGTTGCGGAAGTGCTTGTGCGAGAGGAGCGAATCGAAGCCGAACTCGCGGGCGACAATCATCTGATTCCAGACAATCTCCTTGTCGGGGGTGAAGAGCAGGGCGCGGGCGCCGGGGTGGCGCTGCCGGAAGGCCTTGACCAGCGAGGGGTAGGCCGTATGGGGGCACCGGGCGCTCCAGCAGCCGTTCTCGAGGGGAAGCAGGCCGGCCGTGACGAGCAGCTGTGCGTCGATGGAGCGGCCCCCCCTTGACCTGCGTCACCACCTGCGGGGCGTAGAGCGTCCGCTCCTCGTGCAGCAGCCGGTTGAGGCAGGGGGTGAGCTCCTGCCCCTCGACGCTCCGCTCGAGCACCCAGCTCTCGAGCGACTCGACAAAGATGACCACCACCCGGCGCCGGTCGCCCGGGAGTGTTTTCGGCTGAGTGGCGGGGTGTGCGCTGGAGCGTGCGGCGAGAGATGCGGGGGAATGGGCATCGGGGCCTATGCTGGAGTCTGTGCCGGGCTGCGCGGCGGAATGGGGTTTGAGGCCTGTGCCGGGCTGCGCGGCGTGCGGTGCGTCAGCGAGCGCACCGGTGCGCAGCGCATCGGCCTCTTCGCCATCGCTGCCGGTCGACAGCGCGTCGGCCGTGCTGTGTCCTCTGCCGGTCGCCTCTTCGCCTGCCGCGCTGCCTCCGCCTGCCGACAGTTCCTCTGCGGCCTCTTCAGCATCGGCCGCCGGGCGCCCGGCGGCGAGCCAGCGTTCGACCTCCCCGGCCAGCTCGGGGGTGAACTCCACCCGCTCGCGCAGCGCCTCGTAGAGCAGCGTGCCGAAGAGCGAGTAGGTGGTCGTCGCGCTCAGCTGCCTGTGGACGAGCATCGCCTCGTAGCTGCGGCGGAAGCCCCCCTTGCCGACCAGGAGCGCCGCCGTGAGCAGCGAGCTCAGCAGCAGGGCGTTGGCGTAGCGCACAAGCCCCCGCCGCGGGAGCCGCGGCTGCGGCATCCGGCGCGCGGCGAGGAGCGCCGCGGCGGTCGAGAGCGGGAAGAGCAGGTCGGGCCACCGCAGCGACTCGGTGACGCTCGCGGTGAAGTCCCGGAGGTTGCCCGCCAGCGCGTAGGATTCGAGCGGAATGGCGGTGTAGTAGGTGCGGAAATAGAGCAGATTGGCCACCAGAAAGAGGTCCGTGGCCAGCGCGACGACCGCCTCGACCCAGCGGGGCGCCCGCAGCACGAGCGGCAGGGTGAGCAGCAGCGCAAGGATGCTCTTGCTCAGGTAGGCAATCGGATAGGAGAACGACGAGAAGGTGGTGTCGAGACACCACAGCAGGTCGAACAGAAGGAACTTGAGGAAGAAGAGCAGGCAGAAGAGCTGGATGAGCCGGTTGCGGCTCATCTCCTGCGCGGTCTTCGCTTCGGCCCTTTTGCGGCGGGCGGTTTCCTGCGGAGAGAATCGGTTGTTCTTCATGGGGACAACGATGCTTTCCGGGCAGGGGGTGGTACTCCGGAGTTTTGTTAGGTGTGGTTAAGGGTGAATCGGGGTTCCGGGGACGGTCAGAACTCCGACGTAAAGTGGAAACGGATATCCTTGAAGTTCTCCTGGGCGAGCGCCAGCGCATAGCTCGTGTCGGCCAGGAAGACGTCGCGGCCGTGCTTGTCGACAGCCATGTTGGTATGCTTGCGGCGCTTGAAGTCGGCCAGCTGCTCGGCGTTGTCGCTCTCAATCCAGCACGCCTTGTAGATGGAAATCGGCTCCCAGCGGCACGAGGCGTTGTATTCGTGCTCGAGGCGGTACTGAATCACCTCGAACTGCAGGGCGCCCACCGTGCCGATGATTTTGCGGCCGTTGAGCGACGAGGTGAAGAGCTGCGCCACGCC